>OBZQ01000006.1_pt1 | contig 267386 bp, 229 predicted proteins | sample 1495531 | NCBI WGS metagenome assembly OBZQ01 (sample SAMEA2580237, study PRJEB22360) | human gut metagenome | biome: human gut; feature: human-associated habitat; material: faeces | place: Denmark | collected 2008/2010
GGGCAAAATCAGCATTCTCGGACAAAAAACCATAACCGGGATGAATGGCATCGGCTTTGCATCGTTTGGCAGTCTCTATTACTTTTTCTATATTTAAATAGCTTTCCCTGGCTATAGCAGGACCTATAAGATAGGCCTCGTCAGCATACATCACATGATGAGAAGTGCGGTCGGCTTCTGAAAAGACAGCAACGGTCCGTATGCCCATTTCTCGGCAGGAACGCATTACACGTAAGGCTATTTCACCTCTGTTTGCAATCAATACTTTCTTTATCATTTTTCTTCTTATTATAACGGGGGTTAATTTCGCAGGCATAGAAACTGTCCTTGACGGCTTTCAGGCAGTCATGGCACAGGCAATCGGAATAATTCTCCATTAAATAGGTGCGTTGCAGAGCATCCAGTCGGACAGTTGCGCAATGACACGATAAAATATCATTGTGCATACAATCAAATGTTGCACCACAACGTGGACATACCTTTTTCATAGGCATTCCTCCCGTAAATTTTTTATTTTCTTATTTTCTTTCGTACTGCTTTCCTAATCCCACGAGTAAAAACAGCCTTTAATGAATGGCAGGTCTTCTGACTGACTCCTTATCTTGAAGCCTTCCCGATGTGAGGATTGTCACATCAGTGGCAAAGGTATTTTTCAAGATTCCAGCAGAGCTTCACAGCAGCGGGACTGTCCGGGATTTGCACCCGATTCCCTTTTAATCCGAATAGCAGATAGACTATCCGAAACCAATTCGGGGCAAAGATAATGGATTTTATAATTAAACGAAGCGGAAAAGATGAAAAAAGTGTTGCTTGAAGTTTTTTTTCTTTTTCCAGTTGTTTTATTGATTTAATTCCTAACTTTGTCAGTAATATCGGTTTCCGGATTAGCCGTTGGCGCGAAACGGAATTAAAAGGGAATCCTGTGCAAATCAGGAACTATCCCCGTAGCTGTAAGTTTTATCCTCCCATAGTGTGGGGAAGTGTTGTGACATTCTTAGCCACTGGTTATTGTGAAAACCGGGAAGGCGTTACAACGGAAACAAGTCAGAAGACCTGCCGTTATTGTTTATATCATTCATGGCTTTCGGGTGAAAGGCGATAGAACGAATCATACTGATCCTTTTTATTACTGGTTTCCATGAATTGTCGTGTGTGAAAGACTTATATTGAATAATGTGTGTTTTGTATAACCTTAATTTATAAGTATGATTAATTCAGAGGTATTTATTATTAAGAGAGATGGTAAAAAAGAAACTTTCTCTCTTGATAAAATTAAAAATGCAATAGCCAAAGCATTTTTGTCAGTAGGAAGTTTTGCTACCCAGGATGTGATTACTACTGTATTGAGTCGCGTTAGTGTCAGTGATGGAATGAATGTGGAAGAAATCCAGAATCAGGTGGAGGTGGCCCTGATGGCTGAACATTATTACAGTGTTGCCAAGGCGTATATGCTGTATCGTCAGAAACATTTGGAGGATCGTGAGGTGAGAGATAAACTGAAGTTTTTGCTTGACTATTGTGACGCTTCCAATCCGGCAACCGGCAGTAAATATGATGCGAATGCCAATGTGGAGAATAAGAATATTGCTACGCTGATAGGAGAGTTACCCAAATCAAATTTTATTCGTCTCAACCGTCGTCTGTTGACTGACCGTTTGAAAGACATGTATGGAAAGGAATTGTCCGATCGTTATTTGGAACTTCTGAATCATCATTTTATTTATAAAAATGATGAAACTAATCTGGCTAATTATTGTGCCAGCATTACTATGTATCCTTGGTTGAATAATGGTACGATAGCAGTGGGAGGGAACTCTACGGCTCCTACTAACTTGAAATCTTTTTGTGGTGGATTTGTCAATATGGTTTTTATTGTATCCAGTATGTTAAGTGGTGCCTGTGCTACTCCAGAGTTTTTGATGTATATGAATTATTTCATTGGTTTGGAATATGGGCAGGAATATTATAAGTATCCCGATAAGATTGTTGATTTATCTACCAAACAAAGAACAATAGACAAAATCATTACAGACTGTTTCGAGCAAATAGTATATTCTATTAACCAGCCTACAGGGGCGCGTAATTTTCAAGCCGTCTTTTGGAATGTAGCTTACTATGACAAATATTATTTTGAAAGTCTTTTTGGTAACTTCTTTTTTCCCGATGGAAGCCAACCTGACTGGAATTCACTAAGTTGGTTGCAGAAACGTTTCATGAAATGGTTTAATAAAGAGCGTACACGTACTGTTTTAACATTTCCTGTAGAAACAATGGCGCTTTTGACTAAAGATGGTGATGTATTAGATAAGGAATATGGTGACTTTACGGCTGAAATGTATTCCGAAGGTCATTCTTTCTTTACTTATATGAGTGATAATGCAGATTCTTTAAGTAGTTGCTGCCGTCTTCGCAATGAGATACAGGACAATGGTTTCAGCTATACTTTGGGAGCAGGTGGGGTTTCTACAGGCTCAAAAAGTGTGCTGACTATTAATTTGAACCGTTGCATCCAGCATGCGGTGAAATCCGGTATACTTTATCCGTTTTTTTTGGAAGAAGTGGTTGATTTGGTACACAAAGTCCAGTTGGCTTATAATGAGAATCTGAAATTGTTGCAGTCGAAAGGTATGCTGCCTTTGTTTGATGCTGGTTACATCAATATGAACCGTCAGTATCTAACTATCGGTGTTAATGGTTTGGTGGAAGCAGCGCAATTTATGGGTATTGAAATCAATGATAACCCTAAGTATGAAGCATTTGTTCAGGAGATTTTAGGAATGATTGAACGATATAATAGGAAGTACCGTACAAAGGATGTTTTGTTTAATTGCGAAATGATTCCTGCTGAGAATGTAGGAGTGAAGCACGCTAAATGGGATAAAGAAGCAGGCTTCCAAACATTCCGAGAATGTTATAACAGTTATTTCTATATTGTAGAAGACAAATCGTTGAATGTTGTCGATAAATTCCGTCTGCATGGACGCCGCTATATAAAGCATTTAACGGGAGGCTCGGCCTTGCACATGAATTTGGAAGAACATCTTAGTAAGGAGCAGTACAGACAACTACTTCGGGTAGCTGCTATAGAAGGCTGTAATTACTTTACATTTAATATACCGAATACCATTTGCAATGAATGTAAGCATATTGATAAGAGATACTTGCATGAATGTCCTGAATGTCATAGTCGGAATGTGGATTATCTGACACGTGTTATCGGGTATATGAAGCGGATCAGTAATTTTTCTCAGGCAAGGCAGAAGGAGGCTGCACAAAGATATTATGCTCCGTTACGTTGATTATGACATCGTATTTCAAGAAATTCCGGATGAAGTCACTCTGGCGATCAATCTCTCTAACTGTCCCAATAGGTGCAAGGGCTGTCATAGCCCTCATTTGTTGGAAAATGTAGGAGAATCTTTAACGGAAGAAAGTCTTGGGCATCTTTTACAGAAGTATGGAAAGGCGGTGACTTGCGTCTGTTTTATGGGAGGCGATGCCGAACCCTTTGAAGTGGAAAGGTTGGCAGGATTTCTTCACCGACAGTCTATCGCTTTGGTAAAGGTGGGTTGGTATTCGGGGAAGAATGAATTGCCGGAAGGTCTTTCCGTTCAGAACTTTGAATATATAAAGTTGGGACCGTATATTGAAAAATTGGGTGGCTTGAAATCTCCTGATACCAATCAGCATTTCTATCGGATATACGGGGATGAGATGAAAGATATTACCTATCGGTTTTGGCGTATCTGAAAAAGGCGGAAATAAATTCCGCCTTTTTCAGATAAATATATTAAGTTGGTTATGCTTCCGGTTGATAGTCTTCACCATTCTCCCATGCACTGTCGTCATTCCAGTTTTCATATAAATGGTTTACCCAAATTTGGCGAATCTCAGGATAACTGCCAAGGGCTTTCATATTACATCCGTCTTTAATACCATGATCAGCTCCGGCTTGATCTATCGGGTGGCTTTCGAATGTTCTGTCCACTTTGAATCCTAATTTCTCCAAACGTTCACGCCAGCTATATTCATTTGTATTGATTTCCACATTACTTACATCGTCATCTTCGGCCATAGCTTCCAATCCCCAAAGGTCGTTGTGGGCATGGTCACCGGCAATTGACATGAAAGGTGCAAGATAAACATTTACTTCTGATGGGTTCAGGCCGTTCTTTTCGCAATAGCTCATCACCTTAGAGTACATACAGTCGGGATATTGGGTTTTGTCAAATCCTTCTACAGGAATTCTATTAGCCGGTTCTTCCTCTATTTCTTTCGGGAAGAAAAGCATGTCACCATAATCCACAGTACCTACAAAGATATTGTTGTTGGCAGCAAGTTCCTGCAATGCTTTTTCCATGTCAGAGTACTTTTTGTTAGCATTGTAATTCTCATCCGGATTACCGTGTCCCATTAGAAGCACGATGTTGTTCTTGTCTGCTAATTTAGACTCATAGTGTTTGTAAAGTATCTCTGCTACATCTTTAGTATCTTCTGCACTGGAAAGAAGGTTGGCACCTTTCAATACATCAATATGCGGATACCATTGAATCATAAAGTATTTTTTTACATCAGTATTCATTAATGAAAGATATTCTTCGCCTGGAATTACATGCAATGATTGTACAGCCACACGTTTGTATCCTGCATCGCCTATTGCTTTCAACCATTGGTCCAATTCATAACGTGCTATGCCGGTAGATGCTTCTACACGTCCGATACATGTACGTGAAGTAAATGACATATAAATATCCGTATTGGGGAATTTAGCTTTAAAATCCTCAATCACATCATCATAAACAGAAAGGGACTCATTATAGGTACTGCCAAAAGTACAGAGCAAAATTGCTGTGTCGTGTTGCTTGGTTCTGGTTACTACATCCACAGCAGGATTAACAGTACTTTCTTCATCATCATTGTCACTACAGGAACTGAATCCTGTGCAAGTTGCGGCAGCAACAAAAGCCGCCATCAGATAATACTTGAATTGTTTCATACGAATAAAAATTAATTTATAAATTGTTGGTTATTAATTGTTTTTGAATTTAATGAGGGCGGAGACATAAAAAGTTCTTCCGGGAGTTGATGTGGCACGATTCCGTCCGAAAGGAGTACGGTCTACATAGTCAAATACATTATCTACCCCGGCATTCATCGTTAATGACCACCGTTTCATTTTTAATAATGAGTGGGCTGTGTTGATACGCCAAGTTTGGAATCCGTCGGCATTATTATCATTTATATAACGGCGTGTAGACTGATATCTGCCATAGATGCCGATACCCAAACGATACAGTTTCCATGAATGTTGCCATAAGACATTTAAATTTGCATTATGGCTGGAAGTAGCATCAATAGGAAGATATTTCATATAATCTATACCTTTGTTAGGATATTGCGCTTTTGGATCAGCATAACTATATCCGCCGGCAAGGCTGAGAGATTTTGCAGGACGATAGTTGAAGGTGAAATCCATACCATAAATACGTGCCTTTGTCAGATTCTTATATTGTTTGCTCTTTTCTACTTCAAGAAACTTTTCATCGGGAGTTACGGAAATTTCAACCAACTCAATCATGTTGTGAAGATAATTCATGTATCCGGTTAAACTGGCTTGGAATTTTTGCCCTACGTACTCGATACCGATTGAAGCATATTGTGAGGTTTGTGCTTTTAGATTTGTGTTGCCATGATATGCAGTCAAGGCACCGCCTCCGATAACGCCGGTATAATTATAATAAAGTTCTTTAATAGTGGGTGCTTTGTAGCCTAAAGCATAAGAAGCACGCAAATTAATATGTTCTCCGGGTTTATAAAGTCCTGATATTTTCGGACTGAAATTCAATCCTGTTTCCTTGTGTTGTGTTCCTCGTACCCCGGCAGTCAGAACCAGATTTTCTCTGGCTGTCCATTCCTCCTGTATATAAGCTGCCAACGTATAAACGGAAGCGCGGTCACCGTCAATGTGATGAGGTGATTCCAAATGATTGTACTGATATTCGATTCCTGCATTTAAAATATGGTCCTCTCCAAGATAAAATACACTTTTTACCTGGCCTAATATTTGTTTCTGAATACTTTGTTTGATACGTTGACCGGCAAAGTAGGTGATACGTTCATGGCGGTCATTGTCTAGAAAATAATCAGTATGCTCGTTTAGCTTATAGTCATAGAAGTAACCGTATCTGCCATACGAGAGGTCTGCAGTCAGATAATTCCGTTTTCCTAATTTATATTTACTTCCTACTGCAAATGTATAGTTGCGATAATAAAAATCGTTGGCTTGATATTTCCAAGGACCGTGTGTACGCATTACCCAACGCTCATAATAAGTGCCTTCTGCAGTGAGGTCTAGTTTGCGATTGACTTGCCATTCAATGTTCTCGGACAGGGTATAGTTTGAAGAACGGTTTACGGTCAACATAGTAGAGCCGGATTTCAATTGATTCTGATCCCACTGCAGGTCTGTATTCCGCCAGCCATCGGTATGCCGGAAGTTGATTCCGGTTACAGATTTTATCTTTCCATAATTAAAGCCGAAACTGGTACTTTGACGTATATCACCATATTCACCTATGCGGGATGTATTGGTGAGCTCCATTTTTTCACGGTTACGTTTGGTTATGATATTGATAACTCCGGCTATTGCGTCACTGCCATAAAGTGAAGAAGCGGCCCCTTTTACAATCTCTATGCGTTCTATATTAGCTGGATTTAATTGATTCAAGTCGTTTTGCCCTCCTACATCGCCATTCATTCTTTTTCCATTTATCATGATCAGGATATAGTCATTGTTCAATCCGTTTAGTTGGATATGGCTCCCCATATCACCATCATGAAAGGTCAATGAAGGACTAAGACCACTGAGCAAATCGTCTATACTGCGTGCCTGATATTGTTCCAAAGCTTTGCTGGTTATGACTTCAGTCTGTACGGGAGCATCTTTCAGATAATGTTCAGTACCTGTACCCGTGATGACCACTTCATTCAGTAATACGGACAATTCTTTATCGTCTTTATCTTTGAGAATACTTTGGGCACTTGCAATTTGTGTACCTAATAGTAGAATAGCAGGAAGTAAATACCTCATATTGTGTTTTATTTAATTTGCAAAATAAAACATCAAGTTTCCCTCTGATAAAGAGGAATGCCACAAAGGAATAGACGTTGGAAAACGCTTGTTCGAATGGACACATACTTCTAATCCTGGAAGCTTGGTGTTTATTGTTCAACAGACTTAGCAGGTATTCTGGCTTTCCTCTGATTGGAAACCTTCCCATTTCTTCAAATGAAACAGTGGTTTTGGACTATCCAATCAACATAATGAGGATTTACAGCTGCAGGTACAGCCCCGGATTTACACCGGATTCCCTTGCATCGGGCTATGTGATAGCCCGATTACTAATTCTGTTGCAAAGATATAGGTTTATTTTATATTATCTTCGATAAGTCTTTGATTTTTTTAGCTTTTAAATTTTAAAGACAAACTGATATAGAATGAACGTCCGGGGGTAAGAGTTGCATAATTGCTGTTATAAGGACGATCATCCGTATAATCGAACAGGTTTTCTATGCCACATCCGGGTTCTATGATTACAGATTTTAAGTTGAAAGAATGGCGTGTGTTTAAATCCCACAATTGATAGTCGGGAGCATAGCCATAACTTTTAGAGAAACGTTTGCTGTTGATACGACCGTTCAAATTTATGTTCAACCGATATATCTTCCATGAATGCGCCCATTGGGCATTGATATTGTATGCGTTTTTAATACTTTTGTCGATGGGTTGTTCCAATTCCACGTCTTGGGTATTAAGATGAGTATATCCTCCGCTTAAATTGAACCCGGCACCTAGGTATGCATTGGCGGATACATTGATTCCGTATACTTTAGCCTCCGCTATATTATCACGTTGACGAACTTCCTTATGACCATATTGCTCCATAGCTTTATCTCCCGTGGCAATCGTATTATAATCTATCATGTCACGAATATTATTATAAAAAGCATTGACTGATACAGAAAAACGCTCATGTACATACTCTGCACTCAATGAGAAATAATCATTCTTTTCCGGCTTTAAATCCAAATTGCCTATTGTCAACCTGTCATTTTTTTTAGCTATGTCAGTGGCATAGAGTTCAGACAGGGTAGGAGTTCGGAAACCTGCTGCATAGGAGGCACGGAAATTGAATTTGCCGGGTTTATACATCAGTGCTACATTGGGAGTGGCATGATTTTTGAAATTTTCATGATAAATGTAACGTACACCGATCAAAGCCTGTAGATTTCTCAGTAACTTTATTTCATCTTGTGCAAACAAGGCCAGTGTATAAGCATCTTCTTTAGCTATATTGTCTGTTTGACTTTTCAAGACATCAACGATATATTCTGTGCCGACTGAAAGTTTGTGCCGGCCACCTAATTTAAAGATACCTTTTATGCTAAGATTGTGATTGCGGGTCCGTTTGCGCACTTGCTCTTCACCTGCTTTTCCATTATAAGTTTTATTGTCTTTAAAAAAACAATAAGAGGAAGAAAAATGATCGGCGTAATAGTCTGCGGTAATATAATTCCCTTTACTTATCATGTATTGGGTACCAATACCATAATTAAAGGTTTCATGCAATATGTTGTAGTCGTATGCTTCATAAGGGCGGCGTGTCTTGTTGTCATAATATCCGCCGCGGGCATAAAAGGAGAGTTTGTCGGTAGCATCAAAAGTGAATTTTTGATTGACAGTATTTGCATAGAATCCTGTAGAAGCTACTTTCCCGGTTTCTTCCAGTTCATGAGTTTTGGAGTTCTCTTCGTATGGATTCAGTTGCCATCCCTCGGCCTGCTGACGGCGGTAAGAGGTGTAGGAGCCGAACTTGCCGGTATTGACATCTGCGTTTACGGACTGGGTAAAACGTCCTTTACTGGCATAACGGGTATCGCTGGAAACATTGATAGCATTTTTTGCATCATCAGTAATAATGTTGATTACTCCTCCGATAGCATTTGTTCCGTAAAGAGCGGAAGAGGCACCGTTCAATATTTCAATACGTTTGATTTTGGCAACATTGATTCGGGCGTAAGTATCATCTCCATACAGGCGTTTGCCATTTTCCAGAAAAATGAAATAATCATCAGGCAATCCATTCAGACTCAATGTTGTACCCATACCGTTGGTCATACTTGAGAAAGATGGGGTCAACTTTTGTAAGGCCTCGTCCAGCGATGTTACACTGGCATTACTTAAATCCTTTGCGGTGATAACGGAAACAGGCACGGGACTATCCGTCATGCGGTGGTGTGTTCCTGTTCCGGTTACTACTACCTGGCCTATATTGGTAAAACTGTCTTGTAGCTTGATAAGAAGATTTTTTTCACCCCCTTTTGTGGTGACAGATTTGGGTGTGTAACTGACATGCGTGATTCTTAATACATGTTTTCCATCAGGAAGATTGTTGATATTAAACTCGCCTTTACCATTTGTGGTGCATCCTGAAAGGCTTTGGTCAATACGAATATTAGCCCCCACTACAGGTTCGTTGGTATCGGCACTCACAATCTTTCCACTGATACTGACTTGTGCCAGTACGTCAATAGCCAGACAGCTTAAAGTAATTGCTGTCAATAATAATTTTACTTTCATCGAAAGAATTTAAGAATTAATAATTGGCTTTCCTGACCCCGGGAGAGCGTGATTATCTATGTTTTGATTTGGCAGGTTTCCTGGCTTCACCCTGAAAAGCGCCTTCCCATTTCTTCATTTTCGAAACAGTGGCATAGCGAGAGTTGCTTTTCATCAAATGGGTTTCACAGTAGCGGGCACTGCTTCGGATTCCACAACCGAATTCCCTTTTATACAGATAGAGAAAAAATATCTGTATCACCAAACCGGGCGCAAAGGTAGACAATTATTTTATATATGTTTTAAGATTAGTGAAAAAATGACTGCTTAAAACGGAGAGAATATTGAAAAGAGGAGGGGATTTTGAACCGTAGAAGTGAATTTGATTCACTCCTACGGCAATATGAATTTGCAATAATTCGGATAGTGATTTCAGGCAAGCGCCAATATTAATATTTGTGCTGTAAGCACACGTAAAAACATGGTGAGCGGATAAACGGTGGCATAACCTACTGCCGGAGCGTCACAAGAGGTCAAATCATTGGAGTAGGCTAATGCGGGCGGATTGGTGGTGGCTCCGGACAATACTCCGATCAAGGTGTAATAGTTCAGTTTATAAACATATCGTCCTATTATTCCTACAATCAGTAAAGGCAGCAGCGTAATAATGGCGCCGTATGCTATCCATACATATCCGCCTTCGTTAATAATTGTTTCGATGAATCCTTTACCGGCTCCTAATCCTACGCAAGCAAGGAAAAGTGAGATACCGATTTCACGTACCATCAAATTGGCACTTATGGTGGTATAGGTTATCAATTTATAATGTGGTCCGAAACGGCTTATCAGGATGGACACAATAAGGGGGCCTCCTGCCAGTCCCAGTTTTACCGGTTGAGGGATACCGGGGAATAAAAAAGGAGTGCTTCCTAAAATACACCCTAATGCGATGCCTAAGAAAATAGGAATCAGGTTGGGATGATTCAAACGTTTCATGGAATTACCTAGAATCTTTTCGGCATGGGCTACAGCCAGTTCGCTACCCACAATCTTTACCCGGTCACCCATTTGCAATTGCAGGTTGGGAGTGGCCACAAGGTCTACACCCGAACGGTTTACACGGGTAATGCTTGCTCCGAAGTTATTCCTGATTTTTAGTTGAGCCAATGTCTTGCCATTCAATTCAGGCTTGGTGATCAGAATTTTTCTGGAAATAAGTTGTTTGTTCTGGAAATCCCATTCCACATTCACTTGTTTTCCAAAAAATACAGTGATAGCTTCTACATCTATCGGATTGGCGATAACAAGGATTTCATCGTGCATGTGAAATACTGTAGTGGAGTTCACTAGTTCTGTTTGTTTGTCTCCGTCACAATGCCGTATGCGTGAAATCACAAAATCACGATTCACCAATGGCTTGATTTCTTTTATTGTTTTACCTTCTACGGCTTCATTGCGTATTTCTAGTGAGATAGGGCGTACGGTCAGTTCTTGTAGATGTCCCAATCCCCGTTCCGCATCGGCTTCTTCGGTTTTTGTGTTGATGCGCAGGGTATATTTCAATGCCAGCAGGGAGAGAATACATCCTACTACACCCAGTGGATAGGCTACGGCATATCCCAGTGCTATTTCGGGAGCGTCTATACCATTCAGATCACTGTTTGCTTGCTGTGCGGCACCTAGTCCCGGGGTATTTGTTACAGCACCCGAAAGAATTCCTACCATTGTGGTAATGGGGACACCTGTTATGAAATGGAGTATAATGGTGATGGTCACACCTAAAAATACAACCATCATGGCAAGCAGGTTTAGTGTGAATCCTCCTTTTTTGAATGCTGAGAAGAAACCGGGACCCACTTGTAGTCCGACTGAGTAGACAAATAATATCAGACCGAACTCTTTTAAGAAATGCAACAGATGTTCGTCCAGGTTCAGATTGAAATGACCGAATACAATTCCTACAAAAAGTATCCAGGTTACTCCCAATGAGATACCTGCCACTTTTATTTTTCCTAACATGATACCGAAAGCAATGACCAGTGAAAGAATAAGTACGGAATGTGCTACTCCGCCGCCCCATAAATTAGGGTACCCTTCAAAGAGATTTCTAAAAAGTTCCATAATTCATTATCTAGTTTAATTATTTATAGTATCAATTTTATAATTCAAAAAGTTGTCTTTCAAAATATTAGAGTAGGTTTTATGGGATAGGATGCTTCGTTTTATAGCTGTCATCCCGGCAAAATGACTGCAAAGGTAGCTTATTTAATTGATAAACCATAAAACTTTAATTGCTTTCTAAGGATATTTACTTGATATGTCGGAATTATGAATTAATCTGTTATTCTAATTTCGATAATTTGCAATTTGCACTATCTTTGTATCCGTTTTTAAAAGAAATACTAAAGAATGAAGCCACAATTACTCATAGGGGCCGCTACATCGGGAAGCGGAAAAACGACTTTTACGATGGGGTTGCTGCGGGCATTGCACAAACGAGGCCTGCGAGTACAGCCTTTTAAATGTGGTCCTGATTATATTGATACACAATTTCATACGCTGGCTGCTGACCATGAGTCGGTGAATTTGGATATTTGGATGGCATCAAATACCCATGTACAACATCTGTATAATAAATATGGAGATGGAGCCGATGTATGTGTAACCGAAGGAGTGATGGGATTGTTCGACGGTTATCAAAGAATGCAGGGAAGTAGTGCTGAAATAGCCAGATTGTTGAATATCCCTGTAGTGCTTATAGTAAGTGCGCGTTCTACAGCTTATTCTGTGGCTCCGTTAATTTATGGTTTCAAGCATTTTAATCCGGCTGTGAAGATTGCAGGTATTGTTTTCAATCAAGTATCATCTCCTTCTCATTTCGCTTATTTACGTGAGGCTTGTGTTGATGCAGGAGTAGAGTGTTTGGGGTATCTGCCTATGACAGAAGGGTTGAAAATTCCATCCCGGCATTTGGGTTTGACATTGACAGCCAAACGTTCCATGAACACCTTAATAGAACAGGCTGCGGAATTGGTTGAGAAATATGTGGATTTGGATAAGCTGCTGAGTATTTGTCATCGTAATTTCCCGTGTCGGTATACATTGCCTTATAGTTCTGAGATAGGGGTGGAAAGTTTTGCTCCTTCTGCTAAAAAGATGAAGATAGCCATAGCGCGGGATCCGGCTTTCAACTTTATCTATAGAGAAAACATAGACCGCTTGTCTGCGCTAGGAAGCATTACTTATTTCAGTCCTGTATATGGTAGTGATTTGCCGGATGCTGATTTGGTTTATTTACCCGGAGGATATCCGGAATTGTTTGCCCGTCAACTGCATCGGCGCAAAAAGTTAATGGAAGCATTAAGAACCTATGCAGAGGAGGGGGGGAAGATTTTGGCCGAGTGTGGAGGTATGATGTTTCTCACCCGTTCCCTGACAGTCCGCCAAGGAGGGACTGCATATGCCATGACGGGTATTTTGCCTTTGGATTGTACCATGGTGGGTGCCAGACTTCATCTAGGATATCGCCGTATAGAATATAAAGGGATGGAGCTTCGCGGGCACGAATTTCATTATTCCAATGTCGTTGTTCCTGATGCTATGCCTTCTGTAGCAAAACAATTTACGGCAAGAGGAATGGAAGTGAGTACCCCGCTTTATAGATATAAAAATGTGATAGCCGGGTATACCCATTTATATTGGGGAGAAACGGATATATTAAAATTATGGGAAGTATGAGGCGCATTTATACACGTACCGGGGATAAGGGCATGACAGGGATTCATGGTGGAGAACGGATACCTAAGGATGATATCCGTATCGAGGCTAATGGATGTATCGATGAATTGAATGCTGTTATAGGAATAATACGTTCACTTTTGCCGCAGGAGCACGAATGGCAATCCTTGCTTTTTACGATTCAGAAAAATATAATGGTAGTGATGAGCCATGTGGCCACACCATCGGCCCTTCGTGATGGGAATCCCAATATTTTGCCTGATAATTTATGCTCTTTTTGTGAGGAGGCAATGGACAAGTTGATGGAACAAATGGAGGATAATGGTTATTTTATTCTTCCCGGAGGAACACCTGTATCGGCACAGTTGCAATTTGCAAGGACTGTGGCACGTCGGGCAGAACGGAGATTATGGACTTTGCATAAACACGATCCGTTACCGGAAATCATACTTCGGTTTATCAACCGGCTGTCCGATTTATTTTTTGTTATGGCCCGTTATGAGATGCAACAGCAGAACTGGACGGAAGAAAAGTGGCAGTCCTTTGCCTATAAAAGAAAAAAGAAAGAGTGATGAAAAAGAAATTACACCCCATTATGTTGGCGGGAACAGGTAGTGACGTTGGTAAAAGTGTTATTGCCACCGCATTATGCCGCATTTTTAAACAGGATGGTTATCAACCGGCACCTTTCAAGGCACAAAATATGGCATTGAATTCGTATGCCACTCCGGAAGGATTGGAAATAGGCCGTGCACAGGCTGTACAGGCTGAAGCTGCCGGAGTTCCTTGTCACACGGACATGAATCCTCTGTTATTGAAACCCAGCTCCGATCATACTTCGCAAGTGGTGTTAAACGGTCGTCCCATCGGTAATCGTAACGCTTTTGAGTATTTTCGCAAGGAGGGGCGTGAAGAACTGAGGCAAGAGGTAAACGCAGCCTTTGACCGTCTTGCCGCACGTTATAACCCTATTGTAATGGAGGGAGCAGGGAGCATTTCCGAAATAAATCTGCGGGATACTGATTTGGTGAATATGCCGATGGCCTGTTATGCGGATGCGGATGTGATTTTGGTAGCTGATATTGACCGGGGAGGAGTATTTGCCAGTGTCTATGGTTCGGTCATGTTACAAACTACTGAGGACAAGAAACGTATAAAAGGAATAATCATTAATAAATTCAGAGGGGATATCCGTTTGTTTGAGCCTGGTGTGAAGATGATGGAAGATTTATGTGGTATTCCTGTCTTGGGAGTAATACCTTATTATAGAAATATACATATTGAGGAAGAGGATTCCGTAGTCTTGGACTATAAACGGATGCAAGCAGTGGAAGGCAAAATAAACATAGCAGTTGTTCTGTTGCGTCATCTCTCAAACTTTACAGATTTCAACAGATTGGAACGGGATGAACGAGTGCACCTTTATTATACTAATAATACGGAAGATCTGGCCAAAGCTGATATTATTCTGCTTCCTGGCAGCAAAAGCACTTTGGATGACTTGTATGAGTTGAGACGGAACGGGGTGGCGCAAGCTGTCCTGCGTGCGCATAGGGAAGGGGTTACTGTAATGGGAATTTGTGGGGGATATCAATTGATGGGACTTGAGATTCACGATCCGGAAGGAGTGGAGGGAGAGATCCGCCAATTGCCGGGACTGGGACTGCTTCCCGTCATTACTACGATGCAAGGGGAGAAGGTGACACGGCAGGTGAATTTTCATTTTCTTGAGAATGCGGAAACTTGCCAAGGATATGAAATACACATGGGAGAAACCCGCCCGGTTCCGGGGGTGTCTGTAGTTCCTTTGAATAAACTGGAAGACGGTGGAGAGGACGGTTGTTTTGTAAACCAAAAATGTATGGGAAGTTATATTCATGGAATATTGGATAATCAGGCATTTATAGATTATTTACTGGAACCATACGCAGAAAAACTGGAGTGTCATACGGTGTTGGATTACCGGACTTATAAAGAAGAACAATATGATAAATTGGCAGAGCATGTACGCAGTCATCTCAATCTGCCTTTGTTGTACCAAATAATGAGTGGGAATGATTGAAGGACATGGTGATGATGCTTATAAGTATAAAGCAATAAAGATAAATTTCAGTTCAAACGTATATAATCATGTAGACCATAGCGGATTACATCAACATTTGTTTCAGCAGATGGAAAGTATCCGTACGTACCCCGAGCCGGAACCTTATTCATTGGAAAAGGTTTTGGCGAAACGGTTTCATCTTTCGTCTGAAGAGGTTTGTGTGACCAATGGGGCTACGGAAGCCATTTATTTAATAGCTCAGACATTCAGGAATCAGATTTCGGCTATCTTGATGCCGACTTTCAGCGAATATGCGGATGCTTGTCGTCTGCATGGTCATAAAGTGGTTCCTATATATAACTTGAACCGTTTGCCGGATAGGGGGAGGTTGATATGGTTATGTAATCCTAATAATCCCACTGGAGAGGTCAGGGAGAAGGAAGTCTTGACAGCCTGTATAAAACAAAATCCGCAGCGTATTTTTGTCATGGATCAGTCGTATGAATTCTTTACACAGAAGGCTTTGCTTACAGCCAGGGAGGCTGCGGAATTTCCGAATGTTATCCTGTTGCATTCCATGACAAAACGTTTTGCCGTGCCCGGCTTGCGTTTAGGATATATCACTGCATGTAAAGAACTGCTACATGAAATTCGGACACAGCGGATGCCTTGGTCTGTTAATCAGTTGGCTATAGAGGCCGGGCATTATTTATTGTCTTCTTCTCAATATGATATAGATATCTCTTTGTTGTTGAAGGAAAAAGAGAGATTAGCTCAATCTTTACTTTCAATAGGAGGAATGGAGATCTGGCCATCGGATACTCACTATATGTTAGTTCAATTGCGTATGGGAAAGGCAGCGGCTTTGAAAGAATATCTGGCAACAGAGCAGGGTATCCTTATTCGTGACGCATCCAATTTTGAAGGGCTGAATGAACACTTCTTCCGTATTGCTACACAAACTCCGGAAGAAAATGACAAACTGGTAGAAAGTATAAAGAAATGGACATATATGTATTAATTCTTCCGTTGTTGATAGGATGGATATTAGATAAATTGCTTGGGGATCCGGTAGGATTGCCGCATCCGGTGGTAGGATTCGGGAAGCTGATCTCTTTTTGTGAGAAACGATGGAACTGTGGGGCACATCGGATGTTGAAAGGAGGGGGGGCGGCTATTATGCTTATTTTGCTAGTATATGTAGGATCTGCTTTGGCATTGCATTATTTGTTTTTGTTGAATCGCTGGTTGGGCATCGCCCTCTCCGCTGTGCTTGTTTTCTATTGTTTAGCAGGGACTACACTTATTAGAGAAGTAAAACAGGTTTTTCTAGCTGCGGACCGTTCTTTAGAGGAGGGGAGAAAGCAGGTTTCCCGTATTGTAGGGCGTGATACCTCAGAACTGACCGATCAGGAAGTGCGTATAGCTGCTTTGGAAACGTTGGCCGAAAATTTGAGTGACGGAGTTATTGCTCCGCTGTTTTGGTATTTGCTTTTGGGAGTTCCCGGTATGCTTGCCTATAAAATGGTTAATACGCTTGATTCTATGGTAGGCTATAAGAACGAACGTTATTTGCAATTTGGTTGTGCCGCTGCACATATTGATGATATGGCGAACTATATTCCGGCTCGTTTAACCGCACTTTTAATGGTTTTGTCTGTGGGGCGTCCCGGTTTGCTGAGATTTGTAGGTAAATATGGTAACCGGCATGCAAGTCCTAATTCAGGTTATCCGGAGTCTGCTTTAGCAGGTATCTTGAATTGCCGTTTTGGAGGTCCTCATGTTTATTTTGGAGAGATAGTCTATAAACCTTTTATTGGAGATAAGGATCGGCTTATCCATACACAGGATATGCATAAAGCTGTCGATATAAACAGAAGAGCAGAAATTTTGATGATTATAGTAAATATTGTTTGCTTATATTTGGTCAGCTGAAAAATATATATTACTTTTGTTCCTGTTTTAGAGATGCGGCAGTAGCTCAGTTGGTAGAGCATCAGCTTCCCAAGCTGAGGGTCGCGGGTTCGAGTCCCGTTTGCCGCTCTGCTGAATATCAAGCACTTATCTAATGGTAAGTGCTTTTTTTTATATCATTATCAAAGAAAATATTCCGTTTAAGGTGGTTATTTGGGGGTTATTATGTATCTTTATCGTCACAAAAACGTCACAAAATAATGGCAACAGTAAGATTGATACCTGACACAAGAGCAAAGAAGGATGGATCTCAGATGATTCTTCTTGTGATACGGATAGGGAAAACGAGGTTTGTTTTCTCCACTGGAATATCTACACCGTCTTCTGAAAAGTTTAATGAAGTGTCTTATTTGGACAAATCGGTACCACAGTATAAAGTAAAAAATGTAAGGCTTGTCAGTTTGAAGAATAAGGCTGAAAAGTTGATTATTGACGATGAAGCTAGATTATCTTCTTTGCCTTCCGCTAAAGCCAAGGAGATAATCAGCGAATATGTATTTGATGAAAAGGTTGTAAAAAAAACAAGATGTTTTATAGATTATCTTGATGAGTTTGTTTCCATAAAGAGTAATACAGGAACAAAAACGGTTTATAATACAACTAGAAATAAACTGCTTGAATATGATCCGGATTGCACCTTTGACACAATGGATAGGAAATGGCTGTCTAATTTTGAAAGTTGGATGGCTGAATCAGGGATGAAAGTAAACGCTTATTCTATTCACCTGCGTAACATTCGTGCAGTATTCAATTATGCTATTGATGAAGAAATTACTACCTTATATCCTTTTCGAAAGTATAAGATAAAAAAAGAAGAAACTAGAAAACGTGCTTTATCTGTTGAACAATTGAGATTATTGCGTGATTATCCTTGTGAGGAGTTTGAAAAGAAATACAGGGATATATTTATGCTGATTGTATATCTTGTTGGAATAAATATAGGTGATTTGCTTTTACTTGAACACAAGGATATAATAGATGGACGTATAGAATATTATCGCCAGAAAACAAAGAAATTTTACTCTATTAAAATAGAGCCGGAAGCACAAGCTATATTGGACAGGTATCAAGGTAAAACTCATTTACTAGATGTATTAGATTACTATGGAGACTATCATGATTTTAGCCATAGGATGAATAAGAATCTTAAAGGGATAGGTCCGTTTGAACGAAATGGGCTTGGTGGGAAAAAAAGTAGGCAACCATTGTTTCCCGAACTTTCAACATATTGGGCGCGCCATACATGGGCCACGCTAGCTCATAAGGCCGATGTACCGAAAGATGTGATATCTTTAGCTTTGGGGCACTCCTTTGGTTGTGATGTTACAGATATATACATTGATTTCGACAGGGATAAGATTGATGAGGCTAACAGGAGAGTGATTGATTACATATCGGGTAGCTTAAAAAAGTCTAAACCATGAATAAATCCATCTCATAATATGTATATTTTAAACAAGATTTTTAATTTTGCTGTTCCTGTAATAATGGCTTAAATTTTTGTAGTATGGCTGAGAAAAGACAAAGTTACACAGAGGAAGAATTGAATGAAATGATTGCATGGTTCAATGATCATGCTAGCCAACTTCCCAAAACAATGCAAATAAATAAATCTGCGTTTACTCCCGATTTAGCCCTCACTGTCGAAAGCTGTATTATGCAAGCCCAACAATGTTTGGGTAACTATAAGATGGAAGGTGCATTTTTGTTACTTAAACAGATCAGAGCTAATATTGAGAAGTAATTCTAATGTGCTTGTCAATATTAAGGTAGAAATTTGAGTAAATATTATGTTTGACAAAATGAAAGCCGCGTTTTACCAAGTATTTGCGGCTTTTTTCATATAATTCAATAATCGTTACTTCACACAAACCTATTCAAAATATTCGTATTGTTCAATAAAGAAAGTCTCTATCTGGTTTACCAAATCAGGGTTCTCGGCTAAAGACACGTTGTTTATGAGCATATATGCGCTTTTCTCTATGTTTTCCTTGTGATAAAAATGCTTGTCACTAAAATAAGTCGCTATGATTTTTGAATAGACCCTGTATCTTTTTGTGCAACATATATCTTCGCCGAATCCATTTGAGCCTATGAATCCAAAAGACGCTTTGGGGTTCATGTGATAAATAGACAGCATGATATTTATGCAGGTGTTTATTATCCGTCTTGGTTCGTTGGTGTTGGTCATTATCCTATATTTGTTCTTTGATAGAGAATGGTTCTTCTGGTAGAATTTTACGGCATAGATATTATGCTCATATTCTTCTACTCTGACAATATACACCAACTTTGATTTGGAAGACCTAAACCTATATAATAAAATATGAAGGAGACCCTGCGAGTCTCCTTTGTCCTTTTGTATGAAATAGAACGGATATGCACTTTGAAGCATTATAGCAAATAGGAATATACGGGTATTCTCCTTTTGTCAAGCTCTTCCTTGGAAACATCAGACAACACGAACTTTTGCCCTGATTTTGATTTGTTCAAATCAGAGTTGTCCTTCTTGGAAGAAATCGGCTCTTGTTTCAATCTTATATTACCCATATTTATACGTTTAAAGCAAAAAAAGCAGACCCTAAAAGACGTGTATCACTCTTTGTTTAGGATTTACCTGCCTATGTTTTCTGCTGCAAATATACGGTATTATTTTTATTTATCGATATTTCTAATAGAAAAATATATATGTTTAAAAACATACTTGGATGTTTGCTATTTCAAAAGAGGGCATTATGTTCTGTATCCATCTATATTAGAAGAAAATTATCATATTTCGTTGATAGATTTCATGAATGAATCAAAATCTGTAGTGTCTATCGTTCCAGAATACTTGCCAGAACGCGCTTCGTTTATGGCTGCAACCGTTTCTTTATTTGGTTCTGAATACATCGCATCCATCAAAGTGCTCTCTACAAAATTGTTTAGGCTTCTGTTTGCTTTCTTTGCGTGTTCCTGCAATACTTGAAGCAAATCTTCACGTAGTCGAAACGATGTTTGTTTTCTTATTACTGTTTCCATTGTATTATGTTATAATGCAAAAGTAATACATTATATTGCAAAGACAAATTTTTATTTGTTTTTTTATGCGATCTAACATACCTCTTATTTTTGGACAGTTTGGAATTATGTTGTAATTTTGCAACGTTTAACTAAAATGTAACGTCGTTAAAAAGAATATGGATATAGAAGAGGAAATATTTGGAAGGATAATAAGACAAGCCTTTCAGAGAGGAGGGGAAGTAATCTTTACAGATACCGAGCTGAAAGGATGTACTGACAGGAATTTGCTTCAAAAGATACAATTATTCAATGAAATAACAAATTAAAACAGATAGCTATATTCGAAGAAAATTTATATATCAACTTAAAATATAAATATGGAAGAAAAGAAGATATTAGTTGCAAAATACGGCTCTGACAAAACCCCATTGTGTTTAGGAAACTTGGAAATACCTTGTTATGTGCTTGACAATGGAATGAGAGTCTTTTCCGGTAGAGGAATACAAAAGGCAATAGCAATGCTATCCCTACCGCAATCCATATATAGACTCTCTGTTTCATCCCTCAAATTTTATATCATTTATACGGTTCATCCAGCCCCGTTTGAACTTGTTGTTTGCTGGGCGTTTCCGGCATATATCCTCGATGAAATCAAACCGTGCAATCTTGATCTGGTCAAACAATTCACGGGGATTACGGGAATTTACTGCGGCGAGTGTCTTAGGCCCGACAATGCCATCAGGAATCACACCAACCAAATCCTGCGGTACTTTAATACCATGTACCCCAGAAGCCCATACAAAATCGCATACTATCTCTGCTATACTTTGGCTTCTTATTTCATCCGCATTCCATCTATCCCAATACAACATCTTCAAGATACTTTTCCAATCGTTATATGACAAATCCATCAACCTTCCGGTCGTAGGTTTTGGATAACCTTTTCTACGACAATATTCCTCATAGGTAGCCATTGTCACACCTACCATAGTTTGTCCTCCTAAATCATCGGGATCATCAGCCCATCCTGTTTTTCTTGCTCTTTGAAAAAGAGACTCATTGGTTTCATTGCTTTTCTTACTTATACCAGCTTCCCATTTTATAAGAAATGGTATGAAATGTTCAATATTAGCCATTTTTCTTTTCCTCCTTATCTTTAAATTATAAAATTACTATTATTTTTGTCGCAAAAAATATGGACTTATCAGAACTTATTAGAAGCTATACTCCTGAACAGAAAAATGTGTTCAGTGCTTTTCTCATCCAACTACCATTAATATTTACTATAATGTATTTATACATACCTGCTTTTAAATCCTTAGAGCTTTATTTGCAAGTAATTTTTGCCATATCTGCGTCTACATTATCTATTTATTATTCTTTTTGTTTGTTATGTTTATGCTCCGTTTGTTCCCGATACAGGTTTAATATGGAAATACCTATACTTATTATGCCAACATTGACAGCTGCATTTCTTTTACTGCGTTCGCCAGAAAGCTATTTAAACGGGCATGAATATGTATTAAGAATAGCGCTTAAATGCACGTCATATTTCTATGGATTCATCGGAATTACAGGATTCTTTTACCGAAAATGCGTAGATTATGGCATAAAGTGCAAAAGGCGCAATAAAAATAAAATCAATTAAACTCATTTCTTTTCCTCCTTTTTATTTTCTGTTATTATTTCATTTATATCCTCTTTTTCTACATCAAGCACCTTCTTACCAAACAGACCTAACGCCTTAAGCATATTAAAGCTGTATCCTTTGGGCTTCAATATATTTGATATGATAGAGCAAAATTCAATGAAGCAAACTAACAAACAGGAGTATATGTCTATATCCCATTTGCTGCCGGATGCAATGTTTATCATGACAACCATACAAACAAAGGCGAAGTAGGTTACAAGTTTACCCATTGTGCGGCGTATTGCACTAGAGAAACGAACCTTTTCGCCCATTAAAAGGCTTTTCCTTATTCCAAAAGCCAAATCACATATCACTACTGCAAATGATACAATAATCCAAGGTATCATGTGCTCCAATGATTCTGCTATAAAACCGCTTACTATTACGGAGAAGCCACCCGGTATGGCTTGGGTCGTTATACTATCTCTTACCATCAGAATGATTATTTAAATGTATTAAATTAATTAGTCACTTATGAATACTCTTAGTCCTGCTCCCCTTGAATTTGAATTTGGCGCGAATACACGGTCTATTCTATCTGAAATAATCTCCAAATATCCCGTCTGCGCTTTCAATTCAATTAGCATGGGGTTTGTTTCAGCTTGTGATTCTAAACTATATCGAGCGTCTAACAGATTTCTGATAGCTGTTATGTCAGTAGTTTGCTGGCTTACAAAGAACCTGATAGAGTTTAGTAATGCCTCAAGCGCCTCGGCAGTAGTCTCTGTTATACCTTGTATGCTTTGGGTGAGAGCGGACAGATTTGCTTTACTTCCGGGTTCCCATCCTATTTGGTTAAAAATTTCTTCTGCCGCCTCGTTATATTCACCAAACACTTCCTTCATCTTGTCAGACCAGTCTTTGATGGCTTCGGTATTAATATCATTCGGCTTTAAAAAATCCGTATATGCCTTTTGAAGTCTTTTATATTCCTCACTATTTTCTATCTCATCAGCAGCGGCATTTGCCTTTTTTGCGACACTTTTCACAACCGAATTATTGGCTGTGTTTCTTAGCTTGGTTATTTGGGCTTGAAGTTCAAAATACCTTTCTTGATCCTCTTGCTCCATATCTGTTCTTGTTGCAATTAGACTGTCAAATTCTTCAAACATAGGTTTTAAGAACTTGTCAGATAATCTTAGAAGTATCTGTTGTTTTACATAGTTTTCCATAAAATCATCAAAACTTTCTTGAAGTCCAGACAAGCCATCCCCTGTTTCTTGAAACGCTTCCAACCATGCCGATGCAAAATTCTCAGCCAATGTTTTGAAATTTTCATCGGAGCCTACACCGCCAAGCTCCGCTATCATGTCATTAGCACTGTCAGCCAAAGTATCCCTGAGATCTTCAATCTGTTCCTGCCATTCGTTTATTTTATCCCAGTCAGTATCTTTCTTATCTCTTTCGGCGGCTATCATGGCATTGAGAGATACTATCTGTTTGTTTATGTTCTCATCAAGTTCATTTCCATATTCTTGTAGCTTTGTTATATCCCATACATTGTCTATACTCTCTTTTAGCTTGTCGTATTCACGTTCCAGCTTCTTTATCTTTCTTTCATGTTCTTCTATTTCTTTTTGTAAATCTTTGTCATGGTTGCCGAATATAGATGAAAGAATGGTGGCTACAGCTTGTAATGCAATTAGTACCCATCCAATTGGTCCTAATGCAACAGCTATGGATGTTGCCGCTGCTGCGCATAGTTTTAACTGCAATTGGAACATTACCGCTTGCACAATCAAATCTCCAATAGTCCCGACCATGTTTAACAACCTCATACTTGTGCTATCGGTGTCTTCCCCCATCGTTTCAAGAATAGACACTATGCTCCCCATAGCCTGCTTCCCTATATTCCTTATCTGCTCAAATGCGTCCTGCATATTCGACAGATTGGCTCTTGCCTTATCAAATTTTTTTAGGTCGTTTTCATCTAAGGATATAGTGGATTTATTATTATTTATCAAAGATTCCTTTAAGGTTATTTGCTGTTTAAGGTCTGAAATGGACAGGCTTAATAAAGCATTGTTTTTTTCAAGAAAATCAATACCGACTGCATCTTTATTTATAGAACCATTTTTTAATTCGATAATGGTTTTCATGGCAGATATTTCTTTCTCTAATGAAATATTCTGTTTTTCTCTGTTAAGAATATCCATATTGAGAAAATCTTCCGTTCTGCCTTGTTCACTTAGTTTTTTTATTTCTTTGTATGATGTTATAAAAGAATCCAACGGACTTCTCTTAGAAAGTTGTTCATCCATTTTGTTGTAGAAGTTCATTACTTCCTTTAGCTGGGATGGATCAAGATTCTTCATCTGCTCTTTTAACGTTTCAAGTTTGGCTTTCATATTCTCAATGGCTTTTGTTGAAACGTTTTCCAAGTTGTCGAACATATTCATATAGGTATCTGTACCCTTAAATGCCTTCCATGTATTTTCAGACGATTTCTTGTCATATTGTGCTTTCAAATTTTTGCTGTATTGTTCTTGCATTTCTTTTGTAAGCACATCCTTAAACGTCTTTGTTTGTTCATCATAGACTTTTGTATAAATTTTGCTTCTTTCTTTATAATACCACATATCTAACTGCAACTGATCTGAAAGCTGTGTTTTATAAGCTTTAGTCAGTTCGATAACAAGGTCTTGACTGTCCTTTATACGCTGCTGGTTCAGCTTGTTTAAGTCTGCTAAATATTGCTTGTTGGCATCGGTATCAGCAATAAGGTATTCGCCTTTCGGAAATTTCTTCTGATATTCTGCTTCAATCCCTTTCTGCACATCGTCCAAGGTCTTGGCAAGTCCGGGGAACAAAGCCTGCACTTCGGCTTCGGACAGTCCTGCATCTTTCAGCTTCTGGTGTAAGTCTAAGCTGTTGAACATGGATTCAATGTTATCTTTAGTTTTGTCTAGCTGCTTTTTAAAATCATCTGCATCCTTTTCGTCAAACAAGACATTAGCATCTTTTTGTGCTCCTATCTTCTTCCTAAAGTCAGTAATAATCTTTGCAAGTTCCTGCAAAGCCTTTGCCGTATTTTCCTTATTAGGCAAGAATGCTTCCCCTATGATATTTTTAGGCATCTGAACATCTTTCAATTGGGATGCGTAGCGTTCCATGACTGTCTTAGCTGCCTTATCGCTGCCCATTACCTTATTCAGCTTCTCGTATTCCTTGTTAAGTTCTTTGATAAGAGAAATGCGTTCTGCTAATATGTCACGTTCATGTTTGGGGTTTGATTGAGGATCTTCTTGATTTATTCCTGGTCTAAGAGGAACTTTTATATCTCCCAAGTTATATATATCGTATGCAAGTTGCTTCTTTATATCAGACCATTGTTTGGAAAAATCTCCTTTATCTATTAAAATCTTAAATTGTTCTCTTGTTTTATTACCTTTTATTACCTCATCATTTACGGAATCAAAGATTTCACGTATTTCTTTAGTTGCTTCTTCTTTATCTTTCTCCAAATCTTTCTTTGTTCCAAGAAATGAGCTGGCGATAGAACTTTTCTTACCTGCAAAAAGAACACACTTCTCCAAGTAGTCTGCAAGTCTTTTGTAGTAGTCAATTAAATTCTCTCCTTCTTTCTTTCCTTTTACTAGTTCTTGTATGTATTCTTTTGCTCCTTTGCCTAAGGAGGTTGATTCTTCTGAAATCCTTAATAATTCAGCTTGTATTTTGTTACCCTTCGCTATAAAGTCATAGAAAGCGTTTTCGTATTCGTCTAAATCTGTTTCAATATCATCATTACCTATCAGCCATCCTTTCTTTCTGTTTTCTGCATAGTTGGCTTCAATCTTCCTAATATCTTCCAAGAATCCTGTATATTGTTTTTTATACTCTTCAAACTGTTCTTTTGCTTCTTTTTCTGATATATTAGGCTTTATCTCTATTTCAAATCCTTCATTATTCATCTCTTTTACAAGGGATGATAACGCTTTTCTTGTATCATTTTTAGCTATTTCGTCTATTTCTCCTATTCTTAACTGAGCTGTATAATATTTATTGCTACTTTCTCGTAACATTTTGTTGTATTGAGAATGCACATTCCACAACTCATTAACAAGTTGTAAAGCCGCTCCAAGTGCTATTAACGGAAATGATGTTTTGAACGCTAATCCCAAAGAACGTAATGCGGTTTCTGCTTTTGTAAAAGCAAAGGAAAGCAAGCTAACTCCATTTGCAGCGGCTTTTATCTTAGGGAGTAAAACCATTGAACCAACTACAATGCCAAACGCTTTTGCCACTTCGACAACTGTTTCCCAATTATCAATCAATACCTTAATAGAATCAATAGAACCTTTCAGTGTATCTTCGTTAGCCTTACCGATAGAGTTAAGCATCACATCAATACTGTCTTTCAAGTTGGAAATTTTACCCTGCAAAGTTTCGGCTTGAATTTCCTGCATATTGTAGAACAATCCTCCGCTGTCAGTTAACCGTTTGAAGATGTTCTCAATATCTTCAAAGGTTACTTTTCGTTTTGAAATCATATCCACAATTTGGGCAGTGGTATATGCTTCGCCTTTAACTTCTTCAAAGTAGCGTTGCAATTCTCCATACAAATTGATACCTGCTTCCGTAAACTGACGAACTTCCGTACCACGCAAATACGCTGCCGCTTTGACCTGCCCATAAGCAAGAATAAGTCTGCCCATATCAACACCTAAACCAGCGGATACATCGGCAAGTCGTTTTGTCGTGTCATATAACTTATCCGATTCAATACGGTATGCTGCAAGCTGTTTTGTGAATGTAACCAGTTCCTTAATTTGGAATGGCGATTTTACAGCAAGTTGGACGGTCTTGTTGAATATCTGGTCTGCTTGCGCTTTATTCTGTAAAATGGCTTCCAAGGAACGCTGCTGTAATTCAAATTCTCCACGTACATTTGCCAACTTACTGATATACCCTTCAATCTGTGATACGGAGAACACCAAGGCAAGCTGACGGCTTAATTGCCCAGCCGTATCCATTAGGTTCCGGTGGCGTGTGGCCAGTTGCTGCGATTGTACTCCTGCTTGCTGCAAGGCTTGGTTGTGCTTGGCGATGGCTTGGTTTATCTGTTCAAGTGTCTGCCTGTAGTTGGCATCTGTAGTGTTTAAAGACAAACGAGCCTGCTTCAAGTAGTTTATGGCTGTTACTTGGTCACGCAAATATTTGGCGTTTCTTGAATAGTCCAATGCACCTTGCGGCGTAGTACGTTGAGCTATTTCTTGCTGTCTCGCTAATTGTTCTGCTGCTTTTGCCGCACGCCTATCGGCTGCTTCTTTTCGTTGTGCGGTTTTCTCTGCCGATTGTACTCTCTGTTCGTCAGTTTGGCGTTGGTAGTCAAGCTCCATTTTCATGTAACGCATGGCATTAACGGCCGTCTGTTGCTGTTGTTTTGAAATAGTCTGTGTATTCTCAACAAACTTTTTCAAGTCAGAAATACTTTCTTTCAGTCCGGCTATATTCCATCCGCTAAACGAACCTTGCCCTATTTTTTTATCACCTATCCGATTCAGTAAATCTGCTGCACGTGAAAGGCTTTCGTTCATGGATGTGGTTTTCTTTTCGGTATCTCCAGCTCCTTTACTTACTCCCTCAAACGGATTCCCTTTAGACCCAATCGAACTTATCTTGCTGGCTAACGAAGCGATTGCGCTCTCCAATTTGGAAGTATCTACTACCACACTGCCAAACCCGTTTTTCAACGCATCCGCAGCCGTATGTGCATGTTTCTCTATCTTCTCCAGCTTTTCATCGAAACTGTCCAACTTCTTTAATACATCGGGTGTTATGTTGAGGAATGCTCCTGCTTCATTATCTGGCATATCGTTATCCTTTTTTATTAATTATGGGCATACCCAAATCATTCAAATTCTTCAAATCGTCAACCGAACTTATCTTGTTGACCTTCTTCTTTTTCTTATCCTTATTTCCGTATTCTACATGGGAAAAATCAAACGAGCTTAACCGGACTTGCCCGACCGTCATTTCCCATAAATATTCTTCACGAGAGCACCAAGTGTTGGAGCGCAGAAAATCAATCATCTGCCCCCATTCGGTACGGGATATTATCAGCTTTGTTCCGTTTTCTTCATCTTCCTCGCCAGTGTCATCTCCCTCACGGTCTGAATCACATTGATACTCTCGAAAAAAAAATCCGTGCTTATGAGGTTAAGGATTTCACCGAGCAATAAAGCCCAATCCTTTATGTCGTATTCCCCCCACATTAGAAGGTCATAGACTTTGTGGTAGTCATCTGAAAGTTCTTTTTTCTCATAATCAGAGAATATCCTGTCCTTGTCATTGAGAAGTGCAAGCGTTATTACATGTGCCACTGCTGGTAGATTTACTGCAAACTCCTTGATAACATCTCCCATGCTCAGTTTCTCTCCTTTGACGATCCGGCACGCTTGTTCGGCTATAAGCCATTGAACACCGGGCTTTAATCCTTTGATACACCACTCCGTACCGTGGAGTTTCATAATACTTGGGCTGTCGTTCATTATCCTTGCCAAACGCTCCATTGATTCATTGGATACAGGAGTATGAGCTGTTACAGCGTCTTTCTTTGGTTGTGTATCTTTTTTCTTTGCTCTATATACTGCCATGATTATAAGCATGAAGGGCGGCGGCATATCCAGCCTACCGCCCTGTAAAACAATCTTCTTATCTATTATGGGTTATCCTGCCGATGGTAGGGTATAAGCGGAATCCACATAAAACGGAGTTCTGATAGTCTTTGCTCCATCGGCGACATTTGCATCATACGCTGTTCCTGCAAGACTGATACGTCCAATATTGGAGTTTAATGATTCAAGCATTAGCTTGGAATTAAGTTGTAATTTTGGAACCACAAATGCTGTCATCGTTTCCCCTTCCTCAAACACTACGTCAATCTTTGCATACAATTTCTTGTATTGAGCAGGAGCAAAGTATTTGGTAGAGACAGTAGCTCCAGCCGTAAATCCCATGAGAGCGATTAGCAGATCTTTTTGTGTATCTGCGACCTCAGCTGTAAATTGGTATTTGCCGAGTTTCACGATGGAAAGAATAGGACTGTCGGAAGTTTCACACTCGATGTCGTTTACATCATTATCGTCTTGAGCGATTGAAGTGGTGTCTTCAACTACATCTTCAAGAATGTAAGAGTCACCCTTTGGCACGTCGCCTTCTTCAGTACCAGTGAACAGAGTTGCCACGATGTAAGAAGGTTTGATAAATTTTTTGGCTGTTGCGCCAGTATTGTTTACTGCCATAATTAAAAAGTGTTATCTTGTTAATAATCTGTTTATCTTATTGTTATCCCGATATTGTACACATTGCAATAGAAGTTACCGGAATTTTTACTTTCTTTCCCTATCAGTTCACAGCTTGTTATGACGAAATGCTTGTCGTTGGATTGGTCAATTGCCGAGAATAGTGTTTTTTCCATGTCAAACAGTTTTTTTACTGGCTTTGATCCCAAACTGTCCGTGGACTTCGCATAGAGGAATATGTTGGCGGAACATTTCGCCTCTCCTCCGTAATCATTCACGCTAAGAACATCTACAACGATCATGTCCGTGCTGTCACTACTTATTGTCAGCGGTGTTTCATCAAAAGAGATTATTGATGAAATCTTTGCTTTTGTAAGTAACATGGATAGAAAATTCTCTATCATGCTGCCAGTTTTATATAAATCATTCATATATTGTCTTGTTTACCGTGACTGATAATGCCGAACTTCGCGTTCTTGAATTTCCGTGATAATGCCTTAACTTCATTACGTGCCACTGCTATCACTTCATATTTCTTCTTCACGTTACCTTCTGCATTTTGTAGTATTTCTCCGTAAGGCATGGCGGCTACAACTACCAAATCAATTCCCGGATGTGGCTTATATTTGGATTCCAAGTATTCAACCACTGCTTCATAACCGGTAATTTCCTCACCATACCATTTTTTCTTTATTCCGGGAGAGCTGGCGGTATATCCCTTTCTGACAAGCTTTCCGTCAACATATACTCCCCAACCGTAACTATCTCTCAAATTGAGGCTTCGGTAGGTATAGGAAACTTTAGACAGTTCCTTGCCCACTATCTTCTGTCCCTCGTTTGCGAGTAAATCAACAATACGGGTGATTGCACTTTGCTTGGTCTTTGCCATACTTAACCTACTTCACTCATTTTGATGTTAACTTTCACGCCACCAAGCTGACTAATTTCCATTCCTATAACACGACCGTTAATGCCTATTCCGTAACTTTCCTTTGGACATCTAAACATATCTCCAATTTTTACAGGTGAAATGCTACTTTTTTTTAATGGGAAAAACACGTTATAGTCTGCCATGATAGTGCCGCCATTGAACATCTTGGAGGCTTGCTGTATATCGCATTCGGTTTCAAGAAGGATGGTTTCTTCCAAAGTTTCCGTATTCCCTTCGTTTTTCTCAGTTATTTTCGCATTGAGAGAACCATCCGTATCTTCACCGCCTAGCAAATCACCGTCAAGCAATCCTCCGTTACCGAGAAGGTCTCCGTCCTCCGGCTTTTTCGTTATCACGGTGTAGAATATGCCATGAAACGGATATTCTGCTATTGCTTTTCTTTTGAGACGCATAAGCTATACATCTAATGAATTTTCATTGACCCAACTCATACTACCCGAATCCATGCTTCCCAACGCTTCTTCTTCACCATACTTTTTGTACAGTGCTTTCAGACGGTCTTTCAAGTTTTGGATTATGGGAGCCGTTACCGTTTCACTGCCTACGTCCTGTCTATAACTGCCATGCTGGAGTGATGATGAAGCCACAGACCACGGACCGTTAATGACAAGCTCATATAGTGCGATAAGGCAATGGTCTTTAGTGCGTTCGTCTATTTCGGAACGGTCTGAAATAAACATCAAACCGTTTTCGTATGCGATATTTTCAAGCGCATCATCTTCAAAGACAAATCTCGTAAGCCCATTGAGGTATGCTATCGGGTCAAATGATTTTTCCATAACTGCTACTGTTGCAATGTGTTGTACATTAATCGTCTGCCTGACTTGTGTCTACAATGACGTGATTGCGGAATGTTTTCAGTGCAGGACAAGCCGACATCATCACATCCGTATGCCATTCCTTATACAGCCCGTTGTTTGTCGTTGTATTCACAATCGTGCAGAGACCATCATTAGCCTGAGCAAAAATTTTAGTTATTACGCTTGAACCATACTTGTCAAACATCTGTTTGTCTAAGTTATTGGTGTATTCAAACTCACAAGCATATCCGGCAGGACGGAGAACTGCAATCTTATCATCCCAACCTTGCACGAATGTGTCTCCAGTATTGGTAAGATTACGCTCACGCTCTTCTACAATTTCAATTGGAGATACACCGGGATAATCACGGAAAGCTGCTAAGAACAACTCACGTGTAGTAGGCGCAGTAGCGGTTGTTGCGATGTAAGCTAAAGGATTTTTCTTGAAACTTTCAATCAATTCCTTAACTTCGGCATTTTGCAACATTACTTCGTAAAACATCTTGCGTGTAACCTGCCATTCCATTGCACCTTCATATCCCCATTTTTCACGATATTTTTTCTCCTTTTCCGCCATTTGGCTCAGAATCTTGCATTCAGCGTCAGTCCACACCTTAGTTCCTGCTTTAGTGAAATTTTCATCCGGAATGTCTGCTTTGTGCAACGGAATTTGAATACCACGTGCGATATTGCGGTAGTCAATATTACCTTTAGACATTAACTGTGCAGTCATGAAGTTCATGGTTGCGTCCGCACTATCAAGCTGGGACTGTAATGTATGTACCCAAGCGGCTACCAAATCGGCATCGTTTCCAAACAACTCAAACTGTTGTTCTTTTGCTTCACGTTCCATAGCTGTTTCAACGAAACCGGGAGCGATAAAATCAGGAATGGATGCGGTGTACCAGTACAGACCGTCCTTATCCATTTGATTACTGTCACCAAGAGGTGCACGCAAATCCATCAAAGGAGCGGCTTTCAAGTCACGTCCTTTCACAGAAAAAGTAGCGATGCCATTAGGGGCGGTAGGTGTGGGAGCACCAGCTTTTACACCTTGAGTCTTGTACCAACCATAATTAGTGTATAGCAGACCTTCTGTATTGACAAAGGATTGCAAGAAACGTTGATTGGTCTTGTCAGAAAAAAATCTTGCATATCTGCTGTTATTAAAATCAAATTTAGGCATAGTCTCGTCAATTTTAAATGTTAAACCAACCCTTAACCTTGCTCTTGTTCAAAGCTTTTAATGCAGCCGAAAGAGGTTGCATACGGTCTTCGTAGAGGAATACATCTCCTAATGCCAATGCAGGAGTGATAAGGTATCTTGCACCATCGAAATCATCTTCGGATGTAGCTGGGTCAAAAACAAAATCAAAGTCGCAGGGAAGGTATGAGTTAGGATTAGTAACCATCGCTTCTTTACCAGAGCCTGTTTCTTTCGCTTCAACAAGGACAGATGAAGTTGTTAATGATCCGAGGGTTGCGCTCAATGTAACTTTCCAAACATCGCCAGCCGTTCCGTCAGTCGCTTTTTCAACGGCTGTAATTGTTACCGCTGTGCCTTTTTCTGTCAATGTAGAAGGTGCTACCATGAGGATATCTCCTACGAATGGGATAAGAGAATATCCGTCTCTTTTCAGGTAAATATTTGTGTCTGTAGATTCAGTTGTAGCTTTTGCAACCGCATACGATTTTAGGATACGTATTTCGCTTCCATTAGAACCATTACTGGGAATATATTCAGCGAGCGTTCCGGCAAAAGCTCTTGCATTACCTTTGAATGGGTTTTTAACAATTCCACCACTGGTAGGAAATACAAGTGCGTCCTTTCCGCTCATCTGTAACTTCACGAATACATAGCGGTGTCCACCAATGCTTCCGCGAGCCTGAACCAATGCTCTACCGGGAAGGTAGCCACTGTTCAATAGAATTTGCTGATAAAAATCTGACATTTTCTTTTTGGTTTAAATTATTATTACTTTTCTTCTCTGTGCGATTGCTTCTTTACGACAGCAACCACATCGGCAAAGTCATCGGTCTTTTCCTTACCGCTTCCCGTGCCTCCTGGAGTGATGTCAGGTGGAGTGTTAGCATTAAACTTATTGTAGCTCTTGACCAGTCTTTCTGTGAGAGCATCAACATCTGTTTCAGAATCAATGTGAATCAATTCGAGTTGGTCGTTAATCCAATCCTCGTTCTTGACTTCTTTCCCTTTTAAGGCTAATTTGAGTTGATTGCGTTTGTCTGAGATAGCTTTTATCTTTTTCTCTTCCTCACGCTCTGATTTCAAATCTTGGAGTTCTTTGAGCAACTTATCCAGTTTGCTTTCGTCTCCTTTGTCATCCTTGTTATCACTTCTATCGTCCTTGTTCGGATGATTCTTTTCCCACTCTTTTATAAATTTTGAGTTGTCATTTCGTATGTTGTTATCGTCCTCTTGTAAGTCATCCAAGTAGTCGGCAACAACATCATCCAGTTCCAACTCGTCCTTATCACTCGCTTTCTCCAACCGCTTGTAGATTCTTTCTACTTTGCCGTTGAAACTTCTCTCACTCATAGCTAAGTTTTTCTTGCCGTTGTTGGTGAGTTTCACTTTCAGTGCTTCTGAAAATTGCTCTTTCGTAAACTTCATACACTATATGTTTTATAATGATTATATGCGAAAGTAATGCTTTAATAAAAAGGTATAACTATAAAAAAATCACTGTATTTATCACTATGATAAATAGACATTGGTTTAAGTATATATTACCTTATTATTAAGAGGTATTTTTGCTTTTGATGAAAGAACAAGAAGTACATAGAGAAGTCGTAATCAAGCCGCAAGAAGGATTCCAAATGCAGTTTGTGTCATCATGTGTGGACGTAGTGTTTGGTGGTGGGAATCTTGGCGGGGGCAAAGGGGCATTGCTTGATTCTCATATAGTAACTCCATACGGTTTAAGGAAACTTAGAGATATTGAAGTAGGTAGTATTATATCTAACCCTGACACGGGTGGGCAAGAAAGGGTAATATATCTACATCCCATATCTATGTTTCCATTTTATAGAATATCCTTCTCTGATGGTACATATATGGATTGTACAGAAGGACATCTTTGGAAAGCAAGAGTTGCAGGAAAACAATCAAAGCGTAGAAACTCCGATATGGAGAAAGAGAAATACGATGGTTGGAGATTGATGTCTGCTATACAAATATATGAGTGGATGAAAAATAAGAACAATGGAATGTATAAAGGGAAGAATCTTAATATACCATTACCCGAACCTGTTCAATTTACTCGACCTATCACTCCTACGACTCCACGACCGATTGCACCGTATGTTCTGGGCGCGCTAATTGGCGACGGATGTATGAGCGAAAGTATATGTAATAGATGTATATACTTATGTACACCCGATGAATTTATCGTTGACAAATTCAAATCCTATGGCTATGATATGTCGAAGAGATATACTAAGGATGGAGAAATTTGCGCAACTTATGTTATAGGCAATAATAATATAGTAGAGGATATAAAAACATTAAAAATGAATGGATGTACTGCTGAAAATAAGTTCATCCCTAAGTTTTATAAATACTCTACAATAGAAGAAAGAAAAGATTTACTGCGTGGACTTCTTGATACAGACGGATATGTGGATGATAGAGGACATTTGAGTTACACAACAATAAGCAAGCAGCTTTCAGAAGATGTAGCATTTGTTGTACGCTCTTTGGGCGGCAGAGCTTCCATAACTTCTAAGAAAGCAGGATATAAGGATGGGAACGGAATATTCCATCCATGCAATGAAGCATATACGGTTTGGATATGTACAAAATTCAATGACGAAATAGTTTCATTGCCAAAAAAGAAAAACAGAGTCAAAAAATATGGGTATGTAGAAATAGACAAAGACTTGAAACTTGAAAAAACGATAGTCAGTGCGGAATACATTGGAGTGAAAGAAGGAAGATGTATTTCTGTTGACAATCCAAGTGGTCTATATATGGTTGATGATTTTACAGTTACCCACAATTCATTTGCTCTTGTTCTCGCTCTTGCAGAGCCATTAATGACAGATGGGGATTTCCGTGCGGTTATTACACGTAGGTCTTTGCAGTCGCAAAAGACGGGAGGTTCATTCGTAGATACATTCAAGGCTATATTCGGTGACTATTGTTCTGTAAAGACTGCCGATAGCCCTCGCATATCATTCCCAAGTGGTGCGTATTGCGACTTGACCTATATAGATGATACTAATCTTGACAAAATGCGTGAGCAATGGAAAGGTAAACAGATTGATGCGATATGTATTGATGAGATTACTGAAATGTCTTGGGAAGCATTCAGCTATGTGCAGACCCGTAACCGTGGACGTTCAAAGACGTTTACGGGAAAGTTCTTTGGTACCCTTAACCCGAAACGTAGCCATTGGACGAGAAAGTTCTTGGATTGGTACATTGGGGTTGACGGTTTTATTATGTCGGATAGAAACGGGAAAGTGAGATACTTCTATGTTAACGGTTCTACTGTTGATGATGTGGTTTGGGGTGATTCCAAAGAAGAAGTTTATGCTAAGTGTAAGATAGATATTGATAGAAAACTTGCCCGTATTGGAGGTGATTTTGACTATACGAATATGATTAAGTCATTCGTATTCTATCAAGGTAAGCTATCTGAAAATAGGGCTATGCTTGAAAATAATCCTAATTACATAGGCTCTGTTGCCGCTTCGGGCGGTAAAATGGCACAAGCTATCATTGAGGGAAACTTCAACGTTGACCCCGAAGAAAACGAAAAGATACCTATTCCATCCACTTCCGCGCAAGGCGTATTCAACAACAACCCAGCCGTGAACGGTGACAAATGGATTACCGTGGATTTGGCGGATTATGGTACAGACAACCTTGTTGCACTTGCATGGGATGGATTTCACGCATACGACATTCTCATTCTTAGCAAGTCCACTCCGAGAGAAAACGCTATGGCAGTGAAGACATTTGCATTTGAGCATGGAACAGCTGAAAGCCATATCATTTTTGACGCGACTGCCGGACGGTATTTTAATGATTACATTCCCGATGCAGTACCTTATATCTCACTAAATAAACCTTTCGGGCTTTACCAACTTACCGCAATGACAGTAAAGGATATGTGCTATATCAGATTATGCAAGATGATCGAGGAAGGTAATCTAACCTTTGACGATAAACTTGCCGTACAGACATACACTCACCAGAACCTGAAATACAAAGTGACGGTTGAGAACGAGTTTATGGAAGAATGCTCTGTTGTACGGTTTGATGATATGCAGAGCGGAAAGAAACGGCTTTGGAACAAGAAGAAAATGAATCAGATGTTGGGGAAAGGCAGATCGATGGACTTGTTAGACCCATGCGCTATGAGAATGCTTCCGTGCGCTAACATTGAATACGGGAATGAGATTCAAGCAGGGTATTACAATCACGAAGAAGAAACCAAACAAGCGTTCCATGCACAGACAGAAGGAAGTATTTACGATGAACATTTATGGTATTAGGACATGATAAGCTATAACGACATAAAGGATATTCTCAATTCCCTTAAAACAGAAGGAATTGAAGCAAGGGTAAGAGATGTTGCCTATTTGGTAATGTGTAATTCTTTCGTAGATAAGGCTCTTGCCGCAAAGGTTGCTTACCAAGAAGATGAAAAGCCTTCAAACAAGGTGTTATCCATGCTTGCCGAGAAACTGAAACCTTTCGGCATCGGTGCTATCACTACCATATCTAAAGATGAGAACCGAGAAGCATTGCTGAAAGAAATATCGGAGATGAAACAGATTGCTGACGATGCGAAAACAAGTGGAGATTCAGACACTTTTATCAAAGCAAGTAAGGTCGTGTTGGATGCACGCGTGAAGCTGAACGATAAATTCAATATTGAAGAGGAAGAGGGGCAGAAGCGAATAATCGTTGTTCCGCAGAAGCACGACATTATCTGCAAATGGACTTCGAGAGAGTGTTCTGCAATGCCGAGCAAGGAAGCCTGTATGAAGTATTACAACCTAATTGATGCGGAAAAATGACACGGGAAGAGAAAAAAACATATCTATTGCGGAACGTAAATGCCTTGTTGCAGAAGAAACCGTTTTTCAGAGGAAGTGACACTTGCTCTACAAACGACTATTCCGACGGTCAGTCCGCAACCATTACCGAAACACGCACGGCAAGGCTTCCGAATGTAAAAAAGAATATCGTTTCGCAGGAAAAGTTTCTGAAAGAGCTTGACCCGATGAGCCATGAGGTATTATTTGATCAAAACTTGCCGAGCATTTGCGTCAAGTTAGAAGATGGGGGATATCAGGAAATCAAGTTCCAGCGCACGGCATTAGCTTTCCAAGAACAGATACTGGCGAGCCACGTAATCTACCTTTGCGGAAATCCCTGTACATTGTCTTTGAGAGGTGGCACTCCTTCCGAGAAAGATAAAGCCAACTATTCCACAATCAAGGAGTATTGGGTAGACAGGAATATGGATGGATGGCGTACAAAGGCAGTCCGTTCGCAGCTTGCCACAGGCGATGCCGGACTTCTGTTCTATTATGACTATAAAGGACGTATCAAGTGTCGCCTGATAAGTTATGAAGATGGTTACGTAATCATATCACACAATGACAACAACGGTGACAGGCTTCTTGAAAGTGTCTATTATGCCGATGCGGACGGTGTGGAATACATTGACAGTTACGATGATACCTACATGTACCGTATGCACACACCGATAGACGGTGAAGAAGCAGGCGATGACGGTTTTGTAAGAGAACGTCCTATATTGCACGGTTTCAGCGAGATACCATTGTGTACCAAACGCGGTAATGTGGCGTGGAACAACGGCCAGAGCCTTATCGAGATTTACGAAATTATCTACAACATCTTCTTTGTCATTCAGAAACGGAACGGTTGGGGCATTCTGTATATCAAAGGCAATTTGTCAGAAACGACAAAGAAACTTGCTGGGAGTATCATTTTGCAGGACAAGTCTATGGACGGGAACGGAAGTGCGGAGTTCAAAGCACCTCCAAGTCCGCAAGGGATGCTTGACAGTCTGCAAGATTTGTTTGAGAAGATACAGATAAATACCTCCTGCACTTTCCTTTTGCCGAAAGATGTCAAGTCAAGTGGCGACATTAGCGGACTGGCTATTACGCTAACCCGTGATTTGGATTTGAAGAACGCTCAGCAAGGTGTGATTGAGTGGCAGAATTTTGCAGACAAGATGATGCGCCTGTTCAAGGAGGGATTGGCCAAAGAATTGGTGAAAAAAGACGAGAACCTAAATGCCGTTACAGAATTTGCCAAGCTTCGTGTTAGCTGTAAGTTCAAAATATGGCAACCGTTCAGCGCAACGGAGTATAATAACATACTTATCTCAATGAAGCAAGCCGGCATTCTTTCCACAAAAACAGCCATTGAGAAAAACACCGAATCCGTTCCCGATGAAGAACAACGTATAGCAAAGGAGAAGGAAGAGGCTCAAAAGCTGTTGGAGAAACAGCAAAAAAAGGACAAAGGAGTTACGGAACAAATTGATGTGGTAAAAGAATAAATGGAAAAGGAAAGTCTGTACATATTAAAACTTGATACGCAAGGAAGTAAAGTAAAATTTCCGAATGCTGATATGCCTGCAAAATTAGGTGAGTACACCTATACGGCACAACGTATGGCAGGAACTCCCACACTGACCGCTACACTGAACTATCCTTCATGCTTAGACGAACTATGGACAGGAGAAGAGTTTGTTGAGTTTAGGGGGGAAAAATATTATATTGACCAAGTGCCTACATCCTCAAAGGACAACAAGAGTATCATGTACAAGCATGAGCTTCAATTCGTTTCAGAACGTATCGTGCTGGAAAACGTATATTTCATGGACGTGGTGACAGCCGGGGAAGACACGTATCACTCCAATTCCACTTCCGTCAAGTTCATGGGGGATATAAACGAGTTTGTTGGTCGCCTTAACGCTTCAATGGCAAAATCGGGTATCGGATATTCGATAGTGATTGATGAAGATATTACTTCTGAAAGCAAACTTGTTTCTCTTGACAGCGTATACCTTGCAGAAGCGTTACAGTCCATATATACCATATACGAACTTCCTTATTACTTTGTAGGTAAGGTTTGTCACATAGGATATACAGAGAATGTAATTTCTACTCCTTTCGAGTACAAGAAAGGGCTTGTATCAATAAAAAAGACAAACGCCAATTATAAGACCGTCAATCGCGTTACTGGTGTTGGTAGCTCTGACAACATACCTTTCTACTATCCGAATGATGATGAAAAAGGTACTATAGAACGCACGCAAAACCTTATGCCTTCCATTTATAGACAAACAAATGGAGCGGAAAGATTCTACAATGCACTTAACGATACGTATAAAATACCCGGTACAAATGATTACTATTTTTTCAAAAATACATATTCTTCTAAGAAAGTAAAAGAGATAAAGGTAGATTTTAGCGATATAAAGCCTACCATAGAAAATGTAACAAACGCTTCGGGACAGTTATTTGGTGAGATTGCGGATATTGCTTTTGATGATAACGATAGTGACGAACTCGGAACAGGAGAAGGGAATAATATATTCAATGGCACGGATGAGTATGTACATTCTTATTTCTACATAAAATTACATATATATAATGGGGATTACGGTTTTAACCTGTTCGAACAAGGTTTGGAAGGTGGTACGGCTGTAATCAATATGACTACGGGTAATTGTGCTGCTTGCGAGTTTGAAATAGGAGTTACCTATAAGGACAATGAGCCGGGAAGGGCATTCAATCCTGTATTGGTGGATTCTTCCGGGAACTTACCAGCAGGAGATTTTGAACAGAAGGTTACTTCACAAACATCCCAATATATAGAAAGCCAACAAAACACTTCTACAAATGAGGTTTGGATTGCGGTAAAAAAGGACAATACTACTTTCGGGGTTGTTATGCCTAATGCCACAAATAACTATAAACCTTCTGTTGGGGATAAGTTTGTGATTACAGGTATTAAAATGCCGAAATCTCTTGTGCTTGCCGCCGAGAAGAGATTAGATGAGGCGTTGATAAAGTATATGTCTGAAAACAACGATGAGAAGTTCTCTTTTTCCGTAAGTTTCTCACGTGTCTTCCTTGCAGAAAACAGTATGTTAGCTGGTCTGTTGAATGAGAACTCGCGTATATACATAAAGTATAATGATAAGGAATACTTCATGTATGTGAACTCATTTACTTGTAAGGCGGATAAAAATTGCCTGTATGATATATCCGTGGAGCTAACAGATAAGTTGTCCGCCAATGTTTCCGCTTTGAGAAGTACGATTACAGAGATAGCCGGGGATATCATAGGTGAGAGGATGGGTGTCTCTCTCAACGTGTCAGATATTCTTGGCAGAATATCCCGTTATTTTATCTCAAAGATAAATAACGACACAGCCAATGAGCTGATCACTTTTTTGAAGGGTTTACTTATAGGTAAGAACGGTAGTGGAATTACTGTACTTGAGAACGGTATGTCACAGGCTGTTGTTGATTATCTGTATGTCAAGGTCAAAGCCGTTTTTGACGAGCTTGAAGTAAAGAAGAAGACGTATGTAGGTGGCGAGCAGGTGATTTCCCATGCAGGCATGAAATGCAACCGTGTGGATGAGTTGGATAATGTCTACCGTTGTTACTTCAAGGAAGAGGAAGACGGAATTGAGATAGAGAACCAGTTTACCCCGGGATCTCTCGCCATCGCTCAGGAGTGCAATATCAAGACAGGCGTTTCTCATCATGTCGGCAACCGCTATTACTGGCGGTTGGTCACAGCAGTAGGTGAGAATTATATAGACCTGTCCAAGACAGTGTGTGATCCTAATGTCGAGAACGATGTTCCGGTGGCAGGTGATGATATCGTGGGATTAGGCCATAAGACCGATATCACCAGACAGGCGGCGATAATTCTCTCTTCGGTGAACGAAGTTTCTCCGTCCATCATCATGTATCAGGGTATTAATGATTTTACCTTGACCGGGAAAGATGTCATTTCTTTTGATTTTGACAGGTCTACCGGCAAGGCCCGGATGAAGGTGTACGGAGATACGTACATTGGTGACAAGGGCCGGACCACTTACATGGAATACACTCAGGATAAAGGTGTTGATATCAAGGGTATGTTCCATATCGAAAAAGGCTCCACCGGATGGAAGAATATGGAAGGCTTGCCGGATGAGATACAGGCGGCCGCAGATCTTGCCCAAGAGGCCAAGGATGCGATAGACAATGCGGCTGTCGGAAGTGTCAATCTGTTGCGCAATTCCGGATTTACGGGAGATTATGAGACAGAGGACCTGTCTGCCGCTACCGAGCTATCGGCGGATACCGAACTTTTTAGCAAGCAACTGGAATATTGGACGGGTGTGGCTACCGTATCTGCGGACAGTGATGCCGGCTCCGGGTACTCTGCCGCAATCGGTAGTTTGTCCCAGTCCGTATCATTGATTAAAGGAGAAAGTTATGTTATCAGTTATAAAGCAAAGGGTACGTCTGTGTCTGTTTCGTGCGGTTCTTTCAGTGTTTCTCAACCTCTCACATCCTCTTATCAGAGATATACCCATAAGATCACCTTCAATGGCAGTGGTATATTTCTTATCAGTGGTACCGCAACCGTTTGTGACCTTCAGCTAGAGCGTGGAACCATCGCTACTGACTGGAAGCCTTCAATTCTTGACAACGACAAGGCAACAGCCGGTTTCCAGTCAATCAATTATATCGCCAGTGCGATCAAGGATGGATCTGTGGATATTCTTGGTGGTCTGATTCTTGCCAATATGATCCAGTTAGGCAACTACAAGAATGGCAAGTTACAGAAGGTCACAGCCGGAGTTAGCGGCATATACAATGACGATGATGATGTGGCATTCTGGGCAGGAGGAAAACTTGAACAGGCGATTCTGACCGTAATGAGGTTCCGTAATAACCCCGATTACCAGCCTACGGATGCGGAATGGGCGAACATGGCGAACTTTGTTGCGACTCATGGCGGTGATGTGTTTTTGAGAGGATATATCTATGCTCTAGGTGGTAAGTTCAGAGGGGAAGTCAATGCGGAAAGCGGAATCTTTAAAAATGTAAAGTCACCTAACGGCAATTTTAAAATTGATGAGGATGGCAATATCTGGATAAAAGGAGAGGGAGAGTTTAGTGGTACTGTCAATGTCATATCATCCAATGGTTACAAGATCGTAATATCCCCTGAGGATGAGTATTCCGTACCGTCTATCAGAATGTATGATTATAATGGAGAAGAACTGTTCAGTATCTCCCTACAGTACGGACTTGGAGGGATGATTCCCAGTATTTCCATGTTCGATCCTTCTAGCAGTGATAGATTATATTTCCGCCCGGATAGTATGGTTGTCGAGCAAAAAGGAAGTGACGGTTATATATATCAGACCCAGATAATGGGAGGACGCATAATTATGGTTAAAGGTTCTGAGATTGTATGGGATCAGAACATGTTGCCCAAATAAAGTGAAGTGATATGGAACTGAATACTATTAACAAAACAGGAACTTGGAGTGAGGCGGCAGACCGTCTTAACAACAACTTTAGCAAGACTTCTACCGAAGTGGAAAAAGTCAAGCAGAACGGCATCCGCAACAAGGGGTTGTTCCCTACTCTTGAATCACTGAAAGCGGCTGTTCCATCTCCTGTTGTAGGTGACTGGGCTGTTGTGGGTGACACCATACCGGGCCCTATATATCAATGCAAGACAAAGGGAACATGGAGTGCCACTGGCACGACAGGAGGTGGCGGAAGTGTTGACTTATCCAGCTACCTGACAGCCGAGGAGATAGACGATGTAACATCAATATTATAGTTATGAGAATCAATTATCAGTCCGATTTTAAGATCATAGAGAAGAACTTGAACGGGGATGTGAATACTCCTTTCCGGTTTACTTACTTCAATCCGTTCAAGGGAAAGTTCATAGCCTCCTTTGACGGGCATGAGTATGTCGGTTGCAGCCGCATGGAAGACGGCAACCTGCTTGTCGCTTTCGACAATCCCTGTTTTTCTCCTGGTATGCTGAAGGTAAAACGTGAATACTTCATATCCGATTCCGACTTTCAGGATGGCATCTGCAACCTTGTTTCCGTTGAAGATACAGAAATCGTACTGACTACCGGGAAAACCGATGAAAGCACGGTGGAAATAACATCTTATCCCGATTATGCCGCATATAATACAATTCAGGCGTTCCCATTGTCGGATAATGAATATGAAGATGTGCTGAGTGATTTTGTACCTCCTTTGCCACCGGAAGAGGAAGAAGAAACAGTTACTAATCTAGAAATATAGGAGATTTATTATGGCAAAAATATATAAGCTGACCAAAGGTGGTCAAACCATTTACCCGGCAACCACAACCGATGCGGTGGTTAATCCGAACAGCCGCAAAAATCTTACAGCAGAACTTTCCGAATTAGAAGTTGAAATCAATGGATATGTTTTTAAATTATCTGATTTTGAAATCGGACAATGGGTAGGTACGGGACAATCTATTTATCCTAATTCCAAAGAAGGTTACTTAAGATTTAAACAAGCTCTAGACGTTGATATTCCAACTGGATTTGTGATAAGTGTCATAGATACCAATCACAATCAAGTCAGACTTGCCGATTTGGGCTTGGTTGTTAAGTTTACAAATGCCGAAGGTGATCATGTTGAATCAGGATACGCTGATAGTGGGTATCAAATACAGGTTCAAGGTACTGCGAAATATATGTATATACATGCTTCAACCGAAAAGATAAATGCCGTTTCCGGATATAGTATTCTGGGATTGTATTATAAGCCTGTAATTGATTATGTACAAGAAACCTATACAGAAATAAACAAATCCAAAGAAATAGCAGAAGAGGCCAAGGAGATTGCAAATAACACATCAAATGAACTCAAGTCTCTTTCGGAAGGTGTGGAATTGCCTTATTTGCCTTGCAATACTCTTGAAATATTGCTCAAACATGCTTATGTGGGTAATACGTTGGGAGACAATCCTATCTCCAATGCCACAAATAACGCTTATAGCAGGATTGATGTATCCAGCATAGAGAACGGTACACTTCTTTATCTGAAAAATGCGGAAGATGCAAATATTTTCATGGGAACATGGAAATTCTTTGGCTCTGATGGCAACCAGATTACTGCTACGGTAAGTGGAACATCAGGAAAGGACAGGGGGTATCTTAAACCGGATGGTGCTACAGTATTAGGACTACATATAGGTATAGCTTCAATAACAGAGGATAATCAGGAACAATGGATGAAATCTTTAAAAATATATGGTATTCCCTATATTCAGACCGGGCTTAAAGGTCAGATATCCGAACTGGATCAGAAAGTTGAGAAAAACAGGGATGAGACCGAAGCCAATATCAAGGATTTGAATGAAAGGTTGGAATCTATGGAACATAAAGATCAGTCCTATAAAGAAGCGCTGAAAGTTCTTTTTATCGGATCATCCTTCGGTGTGGATACAGTCAGAGAAGTAGGTAACATTTGTGCTTCATTTGGCAAAAATGTAATTTTGGGAAATGCTTATATAGGTGCAGCCACTTTAGATGTTTTTTTGAAAAGGTTTCAAGGAAATAAGGGAGTTACGTATTATAAATGGAAATATCAGGCAACGACATGGGAACAATATAACGGTACGACAGGGAAATGGTCCAGCGAGCCTGATTCTGATATAACGGATGAAGGGGAACCTGCACCGGCAAATGACACAGTCTTGATAGACTGGTTGTTGGCTGATGAAGCGTGGGACTTCATCATCATGCAAAACGGGGCTTATCAATCCCCTTATGAGGACCAATCCTCTTTTTGGGAAAAAGGAGAAGATGGACAAATAACAAGGAACATAGTACAAGAATTGATCGACTTGTGTAAAAAAGCCTGTCTCTATAGTAATCCTGTATTCTGTATGAACATGACTTGGGCGTTCAGCATTTATCATACAATCTCCGAGTCGCACGGCCCCAATGGTGCAGATGATGATCACTGGTTGAGTTATGGAAACAACCAAAAGGAAAGACAATTGGGTATGTGGCGTAATATTGCCAAAAACTACAAGGACTGCATATCCAATTGCCCGGATGTCAAATTCATCATTCCATCCGGAACAGCGGTTCAGAATGCAAGAACTGTCACACAACTAAGACAGTCTACAAATTATGCTTCCGCTTCACCTGCAATCCCAACTATTCAGGAGGCTGAAACTATTACCGATTTGACTACCGTTTCTGATACTTATCCGTTTATGAACAACGTGGCGAACTGGACGAACAAGAATGACTTTACTCGTGATACCATTCATGCGGATTTTGGCATAACAAGATATTTGGTTGCCGCAACTTTATTCCAGTCGTTTATGGCGAAAATATACAATCTTGATATCGCAAACTGTAGCTATAGAATATCTCAAGGAGGAGGAGATTACAGGGAACAATTGTGTACGCCTGTAGATGAGGAGAACTTTGCATTGATAATACGCGCTGTCAAAGCGGCTGTAGGCAACCCTTTTGAAATTACAACCCTGGTAGAGTAACCCGGAAAGTTATCAGTAACACTCAAAACATATATTTATGATACGAAAATTAATCATCAGAATAATGAACTATCTGTCCGTAGAAGTACACCCGGATGCGGAATGGTACTAGAATATTTATCTATTGTATGGGATAGAGAGTAGAACGTGGATTGAACGGCTGCTGTGCTTTTTGCTGGCGGCTGTTCTTTTTTTTATCCAAATGTTAAATATTACACAATGCAAGAAAATATATTGTGATTTGTTTTGCTATTACATCACAATATAGTATATTTGCATTGTGATAATAAAGCAATAAATAATAATTAAAAGACAAAGAAGATTATGAAAGCGATAGTAGAAAATCCACTGATAAATTGTGAACCAGAAGTTTTACACCTTTTCGTTCAAATTATCAATGAAATCACTTCTTGTATGTCAGAAGACGAGTTAAAGGGCTCTATGAACTCTTTAACAGTACAATACCCTTACTTTAAGCTGTTCTTTGACTATGGTTTTGAAAACAATCACATGTGGGTGAAAGAATCAGATTCCATGGAAACATTGATATTTGTTGAGTTCTAATCCGGTAGCCTTAAAAACAACAAGTAATAATAGAACCGGCGGCAACGGATAAGCGGCGTAAGACTATGAAGACAAAAATTCAATTTACAGATTCATATAGTGGTAGAGCAATTAATATAGTTATCAATCTTACTGACGGTGAAAAGGAATACTACTTAAGAGAAGATGACAAAAATGTCATTTATAACAAAATGTCTTCTTATCAGAGAGCAAAAATAGAATCATTCTTTGGGAAGATGAATGCATACTATACCCAAATAGAGATTTTATAAATAAAAAGTTAGGGCGACGAATTTCTTCGCTGCCCTAAATATTAAAATGTGGTTTAAACCACAATGACATTTTTAATGTCGTTTCAATCCACGCACCGAAGTGCGACTAACATCGTTGATGTTCGATGCAAAGGTGCAACTTTTTGAAATAACGAGCAACAAATTATAAATGTTATAAAACATATTAATTATGGCAAGAGGACGATCTATTACCCTAGATCAAGAGTCTAGGGTATTGTCCTTATATAAGGACGGGATAGCGATCAAGGAGATAATAAGAGAAACAGGGGTACGGTCTGAGCAGACAATATACAGGATATTGGACAGCAATGGTGTGCCCCGAAGACCGAAGGTTAATGGCGTGAAAAGAATACTTGTTATGATAGAGGAGGACGTGGCTGCTATCTTGGATAAGGAGCAATCAGTATCATTATATGTCAATGAGGCTATAAGATACTATCATGATAACCGACGTTAATTGCCGGTTATTTTTTTTGTAATAAGGGAAACAATATTTATCTTCACAAATCAAAGAAAATAATATAGTATAATCACAAAAACGTCACAATAAAAATAATGATTTTTTAAATGTGTTATAATCAGTATGTTATATTTTAAATTTTAAATTTCCCAAGCTGAGGGTCGCGGGTTCGAGTCCCGTTTGCCGCTCTTTTTTATTTTTCTTCACTTTCCAATTCTTTTATTTCTTTATTGAGGAACACGGACAGGATGGTTCTTAAAACAACAATACCTCCCAATAGGGCTAATTCATTCAAGGTTGGTTCCAATACTGTTTTCAAAATATCCGAAGCTATTAGGAATTCTAAGCCAAGAAGCAGATAAGTTCCGAATGTGGCTCTCAGTTTTCGTATATTGGTAATGGAATACCCTCCGGTAAAGCGTCGTATTTCATTCTTCAAAAAAGAAATAATACCTATCAACGCTCCGTATGTGACAATCAAAAGGCTTGTCACACTTATAACAACAGCTAATAAATCTAGGAAATGAGTAAGCATATTTATTTGTCTTTATAAATAGAACAAATAAATAAGCGATATGTTCTTGCATCACGATAATTTTATCTTGACAATTCCTCCATAAGGAGTGAGTGCGCTAAATGCCTCTTCGGGTTTAATGATACCTGCATAAATTTGTGCGTTCAGTAAAATGCCGCCATGAGCAAAGATCGCGACTTGTTCATACGGTTTTTGGCGAAGCTCGTCTAGAAAACCGGCAACACGCCGGTATTGATCTTCAAAAGATTCTCCATTGGTCGCTTTTACATGCAGATAATCTGCATACCATCTTTCCAAGTTAGCGTCGGCAATTTCATCGAACCGATGCATTTCCCAATCTCCGAAGTTTAGTTCTTTCAAGCGGTCGTCCCGTTCTGCATCCGGGTAGCCGCAAAAGGTAGCCAGGCGTACACAACGGGTTAACGGACTGGTATAAACTTTATCAAAAGATAGACCTTGTAAATTGGCTGCCGTTTGAGTTGCCTCCGTTTCAAAAGTCGGCTTTAAGGGTACATCCGTCTGTCCGTAACAAACACCTTGCGGAACATCAACAGCAGTATGACGCATTAAGTATATTACCATAGGTTTGTATAGATTAAGTTTATAGTTAGATAAAAAGAAAACTCACATAATAGGAAAGTCGCTCCGCAACAATCACCGGTATATCCTTGCAGGCGTCTGCGCATGAGTGACATTAAAAGGATGAACATCATAGCAGGAGCGATGGCTGCCCACCAGTATCCTTTATCCAGTAATAAAAGCATAGGCAGGGTTCCGGCCATAAAAGCGGATAATAAAATACCTGGACTCATACGGTCATATATGACCTTCGCTTTCGATTCTTCTTCTTTACGGGCGTATGGAAGCGTGTTGATGATTTGTGCGGCACAAAACTTGCTCCAGGCATCTCCGCTTAGTATGGCCGCACATGCCAAGGGTACAGAAAGTGTGGTGAGTATATTCCACATCAATCCATAATAGAATAATAATCCGAGCACTCCGTATGTGCCGATATGTGAATCCTTCATGATAGACAGAATCTTGTCACGTGATGTACCGCCCCCGAAGCCGTCGCAGAAGTCTGCCAATCCATCTTCGTGTAAAGCACCCGTTGCTAGTAACCGGGCGGCCAGCGCCATGAGCACAGCTATCTGTACAGGTAGAAATTCTGCAGTGATCCATAGAGTGCCTGCCATGATACCTCCTGTCAGCCATCCTACAAAGGGCCAGTAATCCACTACTCGTTTAAAGTAAACAGGTGGTACATTAGCTATTTTCCAAAACGGAAGGCGTGTGAAAAAAATGAGGGAGGCAAGCAGTTTCATGGTTAAAAATATTTAGTGATGGCGGCATGGGCGAAATTGTCCATCTCATTTATCATGTTTACAGAGGAAACGACGATAGGATAAGCGCATATCGCTCCTGTTCCTTCTCCCAAGCGGAGACCTAAATTTAATAAAGGGCGCACTTTCATGGCATCCAATACTAGTTTATGACCGATTTCATCTCCCTGATGTCCGAATATGGCATACGAAAGAACTTCCGGATGAAGTTTTGAGGCGGCTAGAATGCAATTGGTCATGATGAAGCCGTCCACTAGAATAATCATTCTTAATTCTGCTGCCCGGAGCATGCCGCCTATTGCCATAACCATTTCATATCCTCCGAACCAAGCGATGATATCTTTTACGGAACCGTTACCGGTATAATGGTTAACCGATTGTTTCAATACATTATATTTATGACGGATGCCTTCTGAATCCAGTCCGCTTCCTGCACCCACACATTGCTCTAATGAGATTCCTGTCAGCAAATGCATCCAGATAGAAGAAGGGGAGGTATTACCAATACCCATTTCGCCAAAGCTGACCACATTGCAACCGTCTGCATGAATCATATCCGTTATCTTTGCTCCACGTTCCAGGCATAATTCCATTTCTTCCATACTCATAGCGGGGCCTTTTAGAAAACTGTGCGTGCCACGTCCTACGCTACAGTTGATAATGCCTTTCTCGTAAGGAAGATCGTAATCGACCCCTGAGTCTACTAATACAAGCTTAAAACCATGTTGGCGGCATAAAAAATTAACTCCGGCACCTCCATGCAAAAAATTACTTAGTTGTTGCCAAGTGATTTCTTTGGGAGACTTGCTTACCCCTTCTTCTACTATACCATGATCGGCTGCAAAAAGTACGTTGTGCGGATGGCTTAATGTAGGGGAGAGGGTTTGTTGGATTAATCCGATTTGCAATGCAAGATCTTCCAGAACACCCAATGAACCTTTGGGCTTTGTCAAATTGTTGATTTTGTCTATCAATGCCTCCCGAAAGCTTTCATCGGGATACTCAATATGAAAGTTTTTCATTGTATTTATTATTTTATAGGAACAGGAATTCCCGATACCATCAAATATACTTGGTCTGCTTTTGAAGCTATATATTGATTCATCCAGCCCTGTAAATCTGTAAAGCGGCGTTGAATGGCGTTTTCGGATACTGCTCCGGAACCTATTTCATTGGTTACGAAAATAAAAGTGGCATCTTGCCGGATAAAATTATCAAACTCCTGTTTGACTGCCTGTAATGCAGCCTCTACATCCGCATCCAAATCAAAGAAAAAGTTGGTACACCATAAGGTGACACAATCAATCAATACTACATTATCCTTTACTTGATGGCGGCTTAGTTCTTTTTCTTCTTCTATATTCGTCCATTCCGGTCCGCGTCTTTCTTGATGTTTGATAACGCGTTGGCGGAATTCTTCATCCCAAATACGGGAAGTAGCTATATAAACGGGAGTGGGTGATAAGCTTAATGCCAATTTCTCCGCGTATGAACTTTTTCCCGAACGTTGGCCTCCTGTGATTAAGATAATACGTTTCATTGTTCTACTTCTCGGTGGCACGCAGAATCAGCGTAGTCGCACCTAATGTGATGATAGCGCCTTCCTCGATTCGTATCCGGTCCTTGTTCCCCAAAATCTCGTTCATCAGAAATGTTCCTGTAATGCTGTCATTATCACGCAGGGTATAAATGATTTCCCCTTGTTTGTTGCGTTTCACATTAATGATACAATGCCGTCTGTCCATGCTCGGATCTGATGTTTCGATGGGAATATCCACTTCAGTGCCTTTGCTTCTGCGTCCTATCAGGTTGTCACCTTCCATCAGGGGTAATACTTGTTTGTATCCGAATACATTTTCTACTACTACGATACTTCCAAAATCCTCTTTATTGGCTTGTTCGTCCAATATTTCTTCTTTACGGGTTGCTTTCAGTTTGGACTTTCCGATACGGATGCTGAATTGTTTTTTACAATGGTCACATACAAAGACCAACGACTGGCCTTCTGTATATTTGGTTTCATCAAAAGTTATATAGTTGTCACATTTGGGACACAAAACTCTTTTCATAAAAAATAATCTTGTTTATTTAGAACTCAATATCCATGCATTCTTGAATGCATCATTTTGTTTCAGTTCATTTAATTTCTTATAAGCAGCGGCTTTATCTGCAAAGTTGCACAAAGACAGGCGATAACGTCCGTTACCTTCTATGATTGTTACATCCTTATATCCTTTTTGCTTGTACTCATTAAGTACTTGCTGCGCGTCATTGGCTGTCGGTAAACTGGATACGATGATATAATAATTATTTTTTTTACTGCTCGAAGGTGTTGCTGTTTCTTTCTTCTCAAGGGCAGGTTTACTTACAGCGACAGGCTTGGCAACTGGCTGTTCTGTACTGTTCAAATTTGCTGCAACAGCATTCTTGGGTACTGCTTCTTGTGCTTTTCCTACCTTTTCTACTTTTACAGTTACAGGTTTCAACGTGTTTTGATTATTTTTGATATTCGTCTTCTTGGGTTGCTGCGGTCTGGAAGGAACGGTTATCAAGGTCGTTGCCAAAGATTGGGAACGAATGGCGTCAAACAGACCATCCGTACCTAAAGAAGCATAATTACCTTTGTCCACATATGTGTTCTCTACCGGAACAGACAAGAAGAAAAATAAGACTACAGCTATTGCCACAGCTACTGCATTTCCTATCCACTGACGTTTGAAACGTACTGTTCTCTTTCTTTTTTCTTGTTGGGGAAGTAATTCTCTGGTTGTTGCAGACGTTGTTGAAGTAAGATATTCTAATCTGGTGATAGAAAACGAACTAAGTCCGTATAAGGTAGGTGATAATGCACCGTCCTCATTGGGATGAAACTCGTATGTGCTATGAATATTATAATGTAAGACCCCTATACCATGCATTTCTGCACATCCGTTTTGGTATAGTTGTTCTTTCAATCCGGCTACTTCTTCTTCTATCATGCGTGTGGCATCAGGAAAATCGGTGTGATGAGCTTGCATATACGATTGAGCTAATAAACCATCGTTTATAGTCAATTGGGGATTGAAACCAATAGTACGTACAGGGGGAAGATAAAGATTTTCCTCCTTGATATACCGTGCCGGTTGATAGTGCGCTATAAAACCGCCAAAGTCTGGAATAATCACACAGTCATTTTCCAGTAACAGAATTTCTATATGTCTAGCCAATTCAATCATATCGCAAAATTAGCATTTTTATTCCGTTTCAGCGCAACTTTTATGGAAGAAAATAACAACTCACTCATAATTTATTGTAATTTTGCAGCGAAAAAGTTAGACTAACGAATTAAATAAAATGAATATAGCGATTGTAGGGACCGGGTATGTAGGACTTGTTACCGGAACATGTTTTGCCGAAACTGGCGTAGACGTAACTTGTGTAGATGTAAATGCGGATAAGATTGCTAATCTGCAACAGGGTATTATTCCTATTTATGAACCGGGATTGGAAGATATGGTCTTGCGTAATGTAAAGGCTGGACGTCTTCATTTCACCACTTCTTTAGAGAGTTGTCTGGACAATGTGGATATTGTGTTCAGTGCAGTGGGCACTCCTCCTGATGAAGACGGAAGTGCTGATTTGCGTTATGTGCTTGAAGTTGCCAAGACGATTGGTGCTAATATGAAGAAATATACCTTGGTCGTGACCAAGAGTACGGTGCCTGTGGGTACGGCACGAAAAGTAAAAGCGGTCATCCGAGAGGAATTGGAGAAAAGAGGGGAGTCGATAGATTTCGATGTGGCTTCTAATCCGGAATTTTTGAAAGAAGGTAATGCTATTGACGACTTTATGAGTCCGGACCGTGTAGTAGTGGGCGTAGAGTCGGAAAGGGCTAAAAAACTGATGACCAAGCTCTATAAACCTTTCATGCTGGTTAACTTCCGCGTTATTTTCATGGATATTCCTTCTGCCGAGATGACTAAATATGCGGCAAACTCCATGTTGGCCACCCGTATCAGCTTTATGAACGATATTGCCAACTTGTGCGAACTGGTGGGAGCTGATGTAAATATGGTACGTGACGGAATAGGTTCCGACAGTCGTATCGGGCGTAAGTTCTTGTATCCGGGATGCGGTTATGGTGGCTCTTGTTTCCCGAAAGATGTGAAGGCGTTGATTAAGACTGCCGAGCAGAATGGTTATTCCATGCAGGTGTTGAAAGCGGTGGAAGATGTGAACGAGAATCAGAAAGGCATTTTGTTCGAGAAACTGGTAAAGGTATTCAATGGAGATTTGAAAGGCAAAACAGTGGCTTTGTGGGGACTTGCATTCAAGCCCGGTACGGACGATATGCGTGAGGCTCCGGCTTTGGTACTTATTGAGAAATTGAAACAGTCGGGTTGCAATGTCCGCGCATACGATCCTGCTGCTATGGATGAGTCCCGCCGCCGGATAGGAGAGTCGGTTTATTATGCGCACGATATGTATGATGCGGCTCTTGATGCGGATGCGTTGATTCTGGTAACCGAGTGGAAAGAGTTCCGTCTTCCTACCTGGGGAGTAATCAAGAAGGCGATGAAACAGCCTGTAGTGCTTGACGGACGAAATATTTATGATGGTGACGAACTACAGGAAATGGGGTTTGTTTATCATTGCATCGGTCGATAAATAAAATAGAGAGAATAACCATGTACAAACGTTTTTCGATAATAATGTTGGCTGTTGCGCTGTCTTCTTGTGGAACTCCGCAACAAAAAGCATCCGCCCTGGAAGAGAACAAGGAGGCAAAATCTTTGTTGGAAGGTATATGGTTGGACGATAATACGGAAACGGCATTACTGAGGGTGAAAGGCGACACCCTGTTTTATGCAGATGCCGCTACAGCTCCCGTTGCTTTTAAAATTATAGGCGATTCGTTGATTACGTATGGTGCACGGACTAATGGTTATAAGATTGAGAAGCAGGAGGAGCATATTTTTTGGTTTCATTCGGCTGTGGGAGATGTGATACGTCTGCATAAGTCTGATACAGAGAATGATTCTCTGGCATTTATCCATACTCGGGAAATCCCTGTTTATAACGAAGTTATTAAGAAAGATTCGGTGGTGACATACGATAATGTCCGTTATCGCGGATATGTGTACATTAACCCGTCAAAGATTAAAGTAATGCGTCCGGGAGTTTCGGAGGAAGGACTTGGGGTGGATAATGTATATTATGACAATATCATACACATTTGCGTGTATGAAGGCAGGAAGAGTCTTTATGCCAAAGATATCACCAAGCAGATGTTCAAGGGGGTGGTTCCGGATGATTTCTTGCAATGGGCTATATTGTCGGATATGGATTTTATGGGCGTCGATTCTAAAGGGTATCATTATCAGGCCACGGTATGCGTACCTGACGGCGCATCTTGTTATATGGTCAATATCACTGCTGGCAAGGATGGAGGACTTGCATTCGAGTTGGTAAGGTAGTCGTGGCTATGTCATTTTTTCGTTTAGCGATTACTATTTGGTCGCTATCATGCTCTATAGAGAATACCCCGAAAAATCCTTCAAAAGCTTCAGTCTGCTCGCAAATGCCCTGCCTGTCGGTATTCCGGCTGAAGGATTGGGCTCGGGAATTCTTCAGCTGGAGATTGGAATCCTTCAGGCGGATTGGTGGTTCTTCCGATTCTTGGGGAATCGGTTTTCCTGAAGGATATTTTTCGGCTGAAACATTTCACAATGCATATCCTTCAGTCGGAATGCCGATGGGCAGGGCGTTTGCGGAATAGCTGAAAGATCTGAAGGAAAAATAAGGTGTTTCGGCATGTAGATGCCGTTATGGAAAAAACAACAGGTCAAATTTTAAAAAGCTCTTGTTCTTTCAATGAAAACGTCTTGTTCTTTTTTTTAAAGACCTTGTTCTTTTCTGAAAGGAACAAGACGTTTGAAAGGTTAGTAACGTGCATACCGGAAGGTTAGTAACGTGTCACCTCATACGTTACTAATGTGTGGGTTGTAAGGTTAGTAATGTTACAGGTGAAAGATTATATATCCTACAAGCAATACATATAATGGATGTTTGTGATTGCCCCGCATCTATTTTGCAGAGAGCCATGAAGTGACTTTCTTCATAAAATAAAATTGGAGGAAAACAAGTCCGTCTTCCTCCAATGATTTTTAGATATCATCTCTTCCGTCTATTCTTTTGGGGTGTTTCTTCTATTATTGGCACCGGGCGTACCGTTCTTTTTCCCCTTATAATTGCCTTGTTTTCTGGAACTGCCACCTTTGTGATTGCTACGACCGGCGCCACTTCGCGGGTTGTATTCGGGCGCTTCTCCCAATTCCTCGGGAACCGGGATTTTATAGATATTCCTACCCAAGAAATTTTCAATAGCTTTGAATTGGGTCTGCTCTTTCTCACTGACAAAAGTAATGGCGCAACCATCATGGTTGGCACGAGCTGTACGGCCGATGCGGTGTACATAATCCTCGCTGTCATGTGGTACATCGTAGTTGATTACCAAACGAATATCGTCAATGTCTATTCCTCGCGAAACAATATCGGTAGCAATCAGGATATTGATTCTGCCACTTTTGAATTCACGCATAATCTGTTCCCGCTGGGACTGCTCCAAGTCTGAATGCATTTCACCTACGTTCAGTTTCATCCGCTTGAATGCTTGTGTCACCTCCTTTACTTTCAATTTGGAAGAGGCAAAGATAATGACCCGTTCAGGTGTTTGATCCTGGAACAGGGATTGAATAATTCCCAATTTCTGGCGTTCATAACAGATATAAGCCGTTTGGATAATCTTTTCCGCAGGTTTTGAGACCGCTAATTTTATTTCTACCGGATTGTTTAAGATCGTTTTTGCCAATTGTTGTATTTTAGCCGGCATAGTGGCCGAGAACATGATGGTCTGACGTTCTTTCGGCAGATATTTCACTATTTGCATAATGTCATCCGAGAATCCCATATCCAGCATACGGTCCGCTTCATCAAGAATAAAGAAAGAAACTTTAGACAAGTCTACGTAACCTAGGCTGAGATGACTTATCAGACGTCCCGGAGTAGCAATGACTACATCGGCCCCCAAAGTTAAACCTTTCTTTTCTTGCTCGAAGCGCACGCCATCGTTTCCTCCGTAAACAGCTACGCTGGATGCCGGTAGAAAATAAGAGAAACCTTCCATTTGCTGGTCTATCTGTTGCGCTAATTCGCGTGTGGGTGACATGATCACACAATTGATGGCATCTTCCGGATATCCGCCTTTGCTTAATTGATTAAGAACGGGCAAAAGGTATGCGGCAGTCTTGCCGGTTCCGGTCTGTGCCACTCCGATCAAATCTTTTCCTTCAAGAATGACCGGTATGGTATGTTCTTGTACAGGAGTGCATTCTTCAAATCTCATGGCATCTAATGCCTGAAGCACCCCTTCTTCTAAATTTAGTTCTGAAAATTTCATATATATAGTTACTTCTTTCTTTAGAGTTTGCCGCGTTCTTCCAGGTAAGAGTCCTTGAAACCTAGGAAATAGAGGACGCCGTCCAATCCGATCGTATTAATGGACTGTTGTGCGTTAGCCACTACTTTGGGTTTTGCATGGAATGCTATACCCAGGCCGGCTTCGGACAACATGGGTAAGTCATTCGCTCCATCTCCTACAGCAATAGTTTGTGCTATGTCCACACGTTCTACTTGAGCGATCAGTTTCAGCAGTTCGGCTTTACGTTTTCCGTCAACTACATCTCCCAGATATCTTCCGGTTAATTTGCCATTTACTATTTCCAGTTCATTGGCATATACGTAATCTATGCCGAATTTATCTTTCAGATAATTACCAAAATAGGTGAATCCACCGGATAGGATGGCTATTTTGTAACCATATCTTTTCAACACGAACATCAGACGTTCCACACCTTCGGTGATGGGAAGGTTTTCTGCGATTTCTTTCATTACGCTTTCATCCAGTCCTTTCAGCAAAGCCACCCGTTCTGTGAAGCTTTCTATGAAATCAATTTCTCCACGCATAGCTCGTTCTGTGATTTCTCGTACTTGGTCACCCACACCGGCGCGTTCGGCTAATTCATCTATACACTCTGTCTGTATCAATGTGGAATCCATATCGAAACAAATCAAGCGTCGCATACGTCGGTACATATTGTCCAGTTGGAAAGAAAAGTCCATTTCCAGGTCACTGCTCAGTTTCATTAACGCCTGTTGCATTTCTTCCCGTTGGTGGGGGGTGCCACGGACGGAGAATTCGATACAAGCCCGTACATTCGCTTTCCGCTCATCCAATGGAATACGCCCTGTAAGACGTTTGATAGCATCAATATTTAAACCTTGTTCCGCTAATATTCCTGTGACTGCTGCGATTTGTTTGGCTGTCAGCTTGCGTCCCAGTAAAGTCAGGATGTACCGGTTCTTGCCTTGCATATTTACCCATTCCTCATATTCTTCCACAGTAACGGGATAGAAACGGATATTGATGCCTAATGCGGAAGCTTTAAATAGCAACTCTTTCATGATATTACCTGAATCTTTTTCCTGGCTTTTGAATAAAATGCCTAATGACAGGGTGCTATGAATATCGGCCTGGCCAATATCCAAAATGGTAACATCATACTTTGACAAAATCTCCGTAATGGAAGCGGTTAATCCCGGCCGATCAAGACCGGTAATTCTGATTAAAATAAGTTCAGTATTATTATTCATACTTTGTGGTTGCTATTTACATATTGCAAAAGTACGTAAATAAATCCTTATCAGCTATATTTTCTGCATTCTTTTTTCTCGATGAAAAGGATGATTTTATGCTATATAACATATTTTTTGAGAAAAAATCTTGGAGTTGATTTCAAAACTCCTTACCTTTGTCGCAGATTTCTAATTTAAATGGTATTGATTATCAGTACTAAAGATAATGTTCCGGGTGGAAATCACTGTTTAAGGGCAGTCTCGGATAGTATTAACTAAGATCGAATTACATGATTAAAAATGTAAAGTGGATTTTTGTTGTATTAATTATTAGTTCCTTGATTTCATTCTCTTTTGTAGGGAAAAACACGCCGACAGAAGGCTTGACCATAGGAGACAAGGCTCCTACATTTACTATCTGTGGCGAAAAGCAGTTGATTGACTTGAAGGATTTAAGAGGTAAATATGTACTGCTAAGTTTTTGGGCCAGCTATGATGCTCTGTCAAGGATGCAGAATGCTACTTTGAATCATGCCATCGCGCAGGCCGACAATGTAGAAATGGTTTCCGTTTCATTTGATGAATACAAGTCGATATTTAACGAAACCATTAAAAAAGACCAGATATCAACTTCTAATTGTTTTGTGGAATTGGCTGGTGTTTCATCGGATCTATATCAGACTTATCGCTTGAAAAGAGGCTTTAAGAACTTTTTGTTAGATGAAAATGGCGTTATTGTTGCCAAGGATATCACCGTATCCGAACTCTCTTCTTATTTGAATTGAGAGAACATTTCCGAAAGGAAGAAAAATACAACAAAAATAATTACCGTGGATTCTCAATGGAATCTGCGGTTTTTTTTGCTATATGGTATTTTATTGACTTACATCATTTATCATTCACAATCAAATGCTTACCTTTACGGCGGATAAATAAAAAGGTTATGAAACAGATTAAGAATATTGTGTTTGATTTCGGCGGGGTTATCATTAGCTTTGACCGTGAACAGGCTGTAAAGGCGTTTGAGCGGATAGGAGTGAGGGAAGCGGACAGTTTATTAGGGAAATACCATCAGCAGGGGATTTTTCAGGAAGTAGAAAATGGGAACATGGACGCTGAAACTTTCCGCTGTGAATTGAGTAAAATTTGTGGGAAAGAATTGACTTATCAAGATGTGGAAAATGGGTGGAAAGGATTTGTTACGGACGTGCCGCAATATAAATTGGATTACTTGAATGAGCTTCGTAAGAAGTACAAGGTATATATATTGAGCAACACCAATCCTTATGTGATGGGATGGGCGAGGAGTAATGCATTTACTTCTGCGGGAAAGCCATTGGACGCTTATGTTGATAAGATTTACACTTCCTACGAAGCCGGTTCCACCAAGCCGGATCCTGGCATCTTTAACTATATGATAAAAGATAGTAAACTGAATCCGGCTGAAACAATATTTGTAGATGACGGTGCGGCCAATATTGTTATTGGTAAAGAACTGGGCTTTATTACGATGCAACCGGAGAACGGCGAGGATTGGCGTCAAAAACTAGAAAAGCTCCTATAATTATTTAGGAGCTTTTCTGTATAAATAGATAGCAATAAATGTGTAAAGTATATTAGGAATCCATACCGCTATAATAGGAGGGGTGTTTCCGTTGACAGCAAAGGTTGCTGACACTGTTTGGAACAAAATGTATGAAAAGCTAAGTGCTAACCCTACTCCTAAATGCAGTCCCATTCCTCCTTTCATTTTTCTGGATGATAAGGAAACACCAATGGTTGTCAAGATAAAAGCGGCAAAGGACATGGCTATACGTTGGTAATATTCAATTTCAAATTCCTTTATGTTGGCGAACCCGCGTCTTTTCTGCTTGTCTATATATTCTTTCAGTTCAGGGCTTGTCATGGTTTGTTGCTGCCCTTTCATAATCAGGAAATCTTGAGGCTCCATTTTAATGATCGTATCCAAACGGTCACCACGAGTGATTTTTTCACGCATACCTTCCATCTCACGTATCATATAGTTCTTGATTGTCCATTTGTGTACAGATGCTGTATCATAAGTGACACTTCGGGCAGTAAGGTGGGCAACTAGTTTCTTGTCATCAAACTTGTCTAAGGAGAAGCGGTATCCCGTTTTATTATAATTTTCATAACGTTCTATGTAGGCAATGACCCCGCTGTCTACTTCCAGTTGCACATTCCGCACATATTCCTGTTTCTTTTTTTTCTTATAACGGTCCTCAAAATCCAAACGGGTTACATTTCCCTTAGGTATGACGTATGCTCCCAGTCCGAAAGTAACAACGGAAATGATTGCAGCCGAAATCATATAGGGCCGCATCATTCGTTTAAAACTCATTCCGGTGGAGAACATGGCAATGATTTCCGAGTTTTCTGCCAGCTTGGAAGTAAAGAAGATAACAGCGATAAAGACAAACAAGGGGCTGAACAGATTGGAGAAGTAAGGGATGAAGTTCATGTAATAATCAAATACAATCGCTTTCAGCGGGGCTTTATTATTGATGAACCTGTCTATATTTTCGTTCACGTCAAACACTACTGCAATGGAGATAATCAATGCAATAGCGAAAAAGTAGGTTCCCAGAAACTTCTTAATGATATATATGTCCAGTCTTTTCACCCATTTATCCAGTTTCAGCCAACTGATATTCGGCTTCCACCATTTTTTATCCTTTGGGGATGAATCTGTGTTTGTCTTGAACCAATTCTTCATTTCTAGTAATTTATAATCTTGTAGATAAGCGTTTTACCATCATTGGTTTCCACGTAGAGAAATCTCCTGCAATGATGTGTTTACGGGCCTCGCCTGCTAGCCACAGATAGAATGCCAAGTTGTGGATAGAAGCGATTTGCATGGCCAGCAGTTCTTGTGCGTGGAACAGATGGCGCAAGTAAGCACGGCTGTACATGGTATCTACATACGATGCCCCTTCGGCCTCGATAGGAGAATAATCATCCTCCCATTTCTTGTTGCGCATGTTCATTATGCCGTTTTTAGTGAACAACATTCCATTGCGTCCGTTCCGGGTCGGCATTACACAATCAAACATATCTACACCGCGTTCTATACCCTCCAGTATATTTACCGGTGTACCGACTCCCATCAGATAGCGGGGCTTGTCTTTGGGTAAGATTTCATTGACAACCTCTATCATTTCGTACATTTTCTCGGTTGGCTCACCTACGGCTAGGCCACCGATGGCGTTTCCGTCAGCTCCCTTGGAGGCAATATATTCCGCTGATTGTTTGCGTAAGTCGGGATAAACACAGCCTTGCACTATGGGAAATAATGACTGTTGATAACCATATTTGGGATCGGTTTCGTTGAAATGTTTTATGCAACGGTCCAGCCAACGATGGGTAAGCTGCATTGATTTTTTTGCGTATTCATAATCTGCGGTTCCCGGAGTACATTCGTCAAAAGCCATCATGATATCTGCACCGATAGTCCGTTCAATGTCCATCACCCGTTCAGGAGTGAACAAGTGCTTCGAACCGTCTATATGTGAGCGAAATTCCACACCTTCTTCTCTCATTTTGCGGATACCTGATAAAGAGAATACCTGAAAACCACCACTATCAGTCAGCATAGGACGGTCAAAACCATTGAATTTATGCAGACCTCCGGCACGTTCTATTATATCCAGTCCCGGTCGCAAATACAGGTGGTAAGTGTTTCCTAGGATTATCTGCGCTTTAATGTCCTCTTTCAACTCATGCAAATGCACGCCCTTCACCGTTCCCAATGTGCCTACAGGCATAAAGATGGGGGTTTCTATTTGCCCGTGGTCAGTCGTTATCAATCCGGCACGGGCATTCGATTTAGGGTCTGTATATTGTAAGTCAAAAGTCATATTTATTTCTTTTCTTCTGTTTTTTGATTGGTAATATTAAAATCAATGGCACCGTTTACTTTTTCATTGGTGAGAGCTAAAGCCAATACTTCTTTAATATCCGTGACATAATGGAATGTCAGTCCTTCTAGATACATCGGCTGAATTTCTTCAATGTTCTTGCGGTTTTCCTCACATAAAATGATGTCTTTGATTCCGGCACGTTTGGCGGCTAGAATCTTTTCCTTGATACCGCCTACGGGCAGGACTTTTCCACGTAATGTGATCTCGCCTGTCATTGCCAGGTTTGCTTTTACTTTACGCTGGGTGAGGGCGGATGCCAATGACGTCACCATGGTGATACCGGCTGACGGACCATCTTTGGGGATAGCTCCTTCAGGTACATGGATGTGGATATTCCAATTGTCAAAGATATCCTCCTGTAAATTCAGCAGTTTGGTATGTGCCTTAAGATATTCCAAAGCCAGCATAGCCGATTCTTTCATTACATCACCCAAGTTCCCGGTCAACGTCAGTTTACCGCCTTTTCCTTTGCTCAAACTGGTTTCTACAAACAAGATCTCACCTCCGACAGCTGTCCACGCCAGCCCTGTGACAACACCGGCGTATTCATTTCCTTGATATTTGTCACGGCTATATTCTGGCGTGCCTAGGTATTTGCGTACATCGGCAGGTTTTATTTCATGCATCACTTCATAGCCGTCACGTGCAAATTCCAACGCTATTTTACGCATTACCTTGTTTATCTTCTTCTCAAGTTCGCGTACCCCACTTTCACGAGTATAATTTTCTACAATACATTCCAAGGCAGCTTTAGAGAACTTCACATATTCTTTTTTAATGCCGTTGGCTTCCAGTTCTTTGGGGACAAGATGCCGGCGAGCTATTTCTACTTTTTCTTCTGTGATATATCCGCTGACTTCTATCAACTCCATACGGTCCAGCAGAGCAGGAGGGATGGTGCTCAAATTGTTTGCCGTAGCGATGAACATTACTTTAGACAAGTCGTAATCTACATCCAAATAGTTATCGTGGAAAGTGTTGTTCTGTTCGGGGTCAAGCACTTCCAGCATAGCGGAACTGGGATCTCCGCGGTGGTCACTGCCCAGTTTGTCTATTTCGTCCAAAATGATAACCGGATTAGAGGACTCGGCTTTTATCAAACTTTTGATGATACGGCCCGGCATGGCACCGATATAAGTTTTACGATGGCCACGGATCTCGGCTTCGTCATGCACACCACCCAATGACATACGTACATATTTACGTTTCAATGATGCCGCTATGGAACGCCCTAAAGAAGTTTTACCGACTCCCGGAGGACCATAAAGGCAGATGATGGGTGATTTCATATCACCTTTTAGTTTCAGCACTGCTAAATGTTCAAGGATACGCTCCTTTACTTTCTCTAGTCCGTAGTGGTCTTTGTTCAATGTCTTTTCGGCATTACTTATATTCAGGTTGTCAGTGGTAAAGACATTCCAAGGTAATCCTAACAGGGTTTGCAAATAGGTAAGTTGCACATTGAAATCTGGTGATTGGGAATTTGTCCTTTCCAATTTGGAAACTTCTTTTTCAAAAAGTTCTGCCATTTCCGAACTCCATTTTTTGGTTCTTCCTTTTTGGCGGAGTTCATCTATCTCATCTTCCTGTCCGGCACCCAGTTCATCCTGTATGTTTTTAATTTGTTGCTGCAAGAAATATTCGCGTTGCTGACGGTCAATATCTTCGCGTGTACGCATTTGAATGCTTTGTTTGATATCAGCCAATTGTACTTCACGATTTAAGATCTTGACCAGCATATACAGGCGGCTTTGCAAATCGCCAGCTTTTAGCAATTTTATCTTTTCTTCTACCGGAATAGGGAAGTTTGCACAAATAAAGTTTACCAAAATTTCCGGATTGTCCAAGTTCTTGATTGCAAAAACAGTATCCGGGCTCATCTTCTCGGAAGCCTCTATGAACTTGCTCGTCAAATCCTTGCAGGTGTCAATCAATGCTTTGAATTCGTCCGTTTCCAGTTGGTCATTTGCCTCTGGAATAGGAGTCACTATTCCTTTCAAATATGGAGATGTTTTTGTGATACTGTCCAAATGTACTTTGGGCCCGTTTGACTGCATAATTACTGTGGTATTTCCACCTGGCATTTCGAATACACGGAGAATCTTCCCGATAACTCCTACATGGTACACATCATTAAAACCAGGATCATCCATGTCTCCCTGTATCTGACAAACTACCGCTATGGGAAGTTTTTTCTTGTATGCAGCATTTACCAATTTCAATGTGCTGGGGCGTCCAATGGTTACAGGCATTACTACAGATGGAAACATTACCATGTTGCGTAAAGGCATAACAGGTATTTCTTTATTAAATTCCATAGCAGTTACTTCATCCGGATCCGTTTGGATTTCAGCTAACATAGAGATGTCATCGTTATCAGTATTCAACAAAATATCCTCTTTCTTATTCCTCTTCATAATTTATTCCTCTTGTGTTAAATTGAGCCCAATGCCCAAAACGGGGACAAAGTTAATCATTCCTTGTCGAATAAGGAAAATTCATGGGAACTAATTGAGTTTTAAAAATCAAATATTTCCTAATAATTGGAGTAATTAAATGGATTTTTCTATTTTTGACAGCTAATTTAATAAATATAGTATGCCAAATCCTTATTTTTCTTTTAAGCAATTTACTGTTTATCATGATAGATGTGCCATGAAGGTTGGTACGGACGGAGTTTTATTGGGAGCTTGGGTTGATGTGGTTTCTGCCCGTAATATTTTAGATGTTGGTACTGGGACCGGATTGATTTCTTTGATGATGGCACAGCGGTGCAATGCCCAGATAAGAGCAGTTGATATAGATGCGGATGCTGTGGAACAAGCTCGTGGAAATGTGGCGGCATCTCCGTGGCAGGATAGGATAGAAGTGGAGTTGCAGGATATTTGTCATTTTACATCGGAAACACTCTTTGATGTTATTGTTTCCAATCCTCCTTATTTTACCGATTCATTGAAATGCCCTGAAAGGCAGCGTAATATCGCTCGGCATACAGATCTTCTTGATTTTGATAAATTAGCAGAATCTGCCGCCCGTTTGCTTCATTCCGAAGGTGTTTTTTCTGTGATTATTCCTGCTGATGGTAAAGAATCTTTTTTGATGGCTGCCACTCGTTACGGATTACATCTCTCACACCAGACTTTAATTCATACAAAACTTGGAACTGAACCCAGACGGGTATTGCTTGCTTTCAAATTCTCTGTGGATAAATGTGTTACAGACGATTTGACCATCGAATTATCACGTCATGTGTATAGTGAAGAATATATAGCCTTGACTAAAGAATTTTATTTGAAAATGTAGAGGGTGGATTATTCTGAACATCATCAAAGAAACTGTTTTTATTTGGCAGAGTCTTTACTGATGTTCAGAAAAAAGATATTTTTTATTGTTTTTTGGATAGACGACGCAATAAACTTTTGTTAAGCTCAAATAAATGGCTGTGCCGGAAAGCAAAAGTTTCAGCTTTAGGCTTCATACCACTGAATATTTCGGATATTTGTTGTAAGAGACTAAAAGGTTCGTTCTCTTTTTTTTTATCAGAAACAATGATGTTGAGTCCGTGTGGAATCAATTCTACCTCAATATCCTTTCCTCCCATGATCGGATCTCCGTCATAATGCATTACTCCGGGTTTTGAACGATGTATCTTAATCTTTTTAGTACGGAATGTCTTGATCCGGCTGTTTTGGTCTATGGTTTTGTTGAAAAGTTGAAAAGATAAAGAAGGAACATCCAACACTGTGAATGGCTCTAATATTGTGACATCCATCAAACCATCGGTTAACGAGGCTTGTGGAGCAATATATGCGTTATTCCCATATTGGGAGGCATTGCCGCAGGCTATCAGGAAAGCTTTGTATTTTACCGTTCCTTCTTCATTTTCTATTTCATAAGTTTCAGGTTTGTAACTCAGACTCTCATGCAAGGTATTTTCCAGATAGGTTAGTAGTCCGCGTTTGCCTGAATCAGCAAACTTTAAGCTGACAAATGCGTCAAAACCTACTCCGCATGTGCAGAAAAAAGGTATGTTGTTTATTTTTCCGTAATCAATACAGGCAACAGAACTTTCATTTATAATGTCAATAGCAGCCTTGGGCTCCAAAGGAATTTGTAAATGTCGCGCTAGTCCGTTTCCCGACCCGCAAGGTATAATACCTAATGCTGTATCCGTATGTATCAGTGCACGTCCTATTTCGTTTATAGTTCCATCTCCTCCAATAGCTACTACTATATCTACTTTCTCTTTGGCAGCTGCAGCCGCAATTTTTTCAGCATGGCCGGCATATTGTGTTTTGACAATCGTATAATCATAAAGTGTACGGTTTATACGTTCGTCAATCCATTTTAATATGGCTCTTTTCCCCTGTGTCCCCGAGATAGGATTAACGACAAATACAATTTTCTTTTTTGTGGTCATACTTTTACTTTGGTAGTTTAGCTCTTTATTAAACGCAAAAGTAATACATTTTGTTTATAACTACCCTAAATCCTAAAAGTTTTGATGTCCCTAAATATTTTTTTGAAAAAAAGTACAATCGGTTGTAGAATTTACTATCTTTGCAGCCTGTTTTGACGGGAACACCTTGAAAACAGAATGTATTAGTGAGTTTATATACATTATTTTAAAGTAGGCCGACGAGGCTTACATATACAATAGGATATGGGATTATTACAAGACAAGTTAAGTAAATTCAGATTGCCTCAACTATACATGGAAAGAGGCGTTTACCCTTATTTTCGTGAGATAGACAGCCATCAGGATACAGAGGTTATCATGGATGGTAAAAAGGTGCTGATGTTTGGCTCCAACTCATATATGGGGTTAACCTACGATGAACGGATTATCGAAGCAGCTATTGCTGCAACCCGTAAATATGGTACAGGTTGTGCAGGTTCACGCTTCTTGAATGGTACGCTTGATCTGCACGTTCAGTTAGAAAAGGAATTGGCGGAATTCGTAGGGAAAGATGATGCATTGGTTTATTCTACCGGTTTTACTGTAAATGAAGGTGTGGTATCTTGCCTGACAGACCGCAATGACTACATTATCTGCGATGACCGTGATCATGCTTCCATCGTAGACGGACGTCGTCTTTCTTTCTCCACCCAGTTGAAATACAAGCACAATGATATGGAAGCCCTTGAGAAAGAACTTCAGAAGTGTAAACCGGAATCTGTGAAACTGATTGTGGTGGATGGGGTTTTCTCTATGGAAGGTGATTTGGCTAACTTGCCTGAGATTGTTCGTTTGAAAGACAAATACAATGCAAGTATCATGGTGGATGAAGCACATGGCTTGGGTGTGTTCGGTCGTGACGGGCGAGGAGTCTGCGATCACTTCGGACTGACAGATCAGGTAGATGTTATTATGGGTACATTCTCAAAGTCACTGGCTTCTATCGGTGGTTTTGTTGCTGCGGATAAAGATACAATCAACTGGTTGCGTCACAACTCACGCTCATATATATTCTCTGCAAGTAATACTCCTGCTGCAACAGCTGCTGCACGTGCTGCACTTCATATCCTTAAGAGTGAGCCCGAACGTCGTGAGAATTTGTGGAAGATTACAAATTATGCTTTGGATTGTTTCCGTCAGGCCGGTTTTGAAATCGGTGATACTGAAAGTCCGATCATTCCACTTTATGTTCGTGATACGGACAAGACATTCGAAGTGACTAAGCTGGCATTTGACGAGGGTATATTTATTAATCCTGTTATTCCACCAGCTTGTGCACCACAAGATACTTTGGTGCGTGTTGCTTTGATGGCTACTCATACAAAGGAACAAGTTGACTATGCTGTGGATAAACTGACCAAGTGCTTTAAGAAGTTGGAAATCATAAAATAAGATATCACAGGTTGCCTTTGTAAAGGCAACCTGTTTTTTATTATGTATTATTGTCTATCTTTGTATCCGTTTTACTTGAAAAGGACATGAATCGGATAAAAGGTATTCTATATGCAGCAGTGTCTTCTGCGACTTTCGGATTGGCACCGTTTTTTTCCATAAGCTTGTTGGCTATTGGATATTCTTCTTTTGAAGTGCTGACTTATCGTTGGGGAGTTGCTACAGTTGTCTTGCTTGTTTTTGCTTTTCTTACCAAATGTGATTTTCATATAGGGTATAAAAATTTTAAAACAATTTTCGGACTGAGCTTGCTGCGTGCGCTTACTTCGTTCAGTCTTGTCATAGCTTATCAGAATATTGCAAGTGGTGTTGCTTCTATCATCCATTTTATGTATCCGCTGGCTGTTGCAGTAACAATGGCCGTTTTCTTTAGAGAAAAGAAGTCTATTGTGACTTTCGCTGCTATCGTTTTATCATTAGTAGGAGCATCTTTATTATCTTCCGGAAATATAGAATATAATGGTGGAAATAGAATGGTGGGATTGATAGCGGCCTGCATATCGGTTTTCTCTTATGCCGGTTATATAATAGGTATAAGAAAAACTAGAGCAGTGGAAGTTAATTCTACGGTATTAACTTGTTATGTGATGGGGTTGGGAGCCTTGCTCTTTTTGCTGGGAGGACTTTTCTATGATAAGGGGGTCCGTTGGGAAACCAATGTAATCACTTGGCTCTATATTGGGGGACTGGCACTTCCTGCAACTGCGATCTCTAATATCACGTTGGTGAAGGCTGTAAAATTGGCAGGACCGACGTTGACTTCTTTATTGGGTGCATTGGAACCTCTTACGGCAGTCCTGGTAGGGGTATTTGTATTCAATGAACTCTTTACTACATACAGTGCTTTGGGCATAATCCTTGTTGTGATTTCTGTAAGTTTGGTGCTTTTTCAGCAAAAAAGAACATATACATAGACGTTTGCTATTCAGTTTTCAGGCTGTTTACCGGATTAGTGCGTGCACTAAGATAACTATGTATTGTTATCGTAATGGTTGTAATTACCAATACAATAAGAATAGGAGTCAGGAAATTCCATTGTGTGGCTGAAATTCGATAAGCAAATTGCTCCAGCCAATGTTGCATTAATAACCACGTTATCGGAATAGCGATGATGTATGCTACTAGTATTTGCCATAGAAAAGAACGGTTTAGTAACCATACTATTTCCCAATTGGAAGCACCATGCACTTTACGGATTGCAATTTCACGGGTACGATGACGTACAGCGTACCATGAAATACCGAACAGGCCAAAACAGGTCAGGGCCAATGCAATAAATGAGTAGCTGATAAGGATTCGGGAGAGTATAATTACTTTGTTATTACGCAACATAAATTCTTTATGCATATCTACATATTTGAAACCTCTGTCACCATTCATTTCCTTCCATAATTTTTCAATAGATACCAATGTTTCTTTATAATATTCAGGAATGAGTTTCATTTGTATGAATGTTCCTTTCTGAATTAAATCCTGTTCTGTTCCAATAGATATTTGTTGACCACCGATTTCTTCTTCCAGGGAGTTAAATGGGAAATTCTTGAAAATACCTGCAATAATACTTAATGAATCCGAGAATCCATCAAATTCATTTAGTTTATGGCCTATGTGGGAAACATCTATGTTCAGCAGACGCGCAAGGTTTTCATTGATAAAAGCCGGATGAGTATATTCCCGACAGGCTTGGGAGGGAGATACTCCGGCAATTTGTCGGATATGCATGGTTTGGAAGAAAGCTGTGTCAGTAGGGATGTGTGCTATAAAATTATGTTGGATACTACCGTCTGTTTGTCGGATAGGAAGCTCACGAAGCCAACAGTAAAGTACAGAACTCATGGAAAGACTTATAGACTCTATCCCATCCATTTGTTTCAGTTCCTGATAGAGCGGAAACAGAGGAAGGGTGCCATTTCCTATTTCTATTGTATTTTCGTAATGGTATGCACGGGATTTGATTAGATTCATTTGTTTTTGTGTAAGAGTGGTTGCATACACTAACCCGATTGAAAATATAAACTGGATGGTAACAAGCAACCATATAAATTGTTGCTTTTTCCTTCCTGTATAAGTTTGCCGATACTTGCTCAAAGTCTGTTGAGAGAGTTTATGGCTGATATACAGACCGGGAATGACAGCCATGAAGAAAATGAAGGATAAAAGTAAAGGTAGAACTTGCCAGCTGAAAAAGAAAGAGAAGAAGAGGTGGGTAGACAACAGATCATTAAACCACGGCAGCATGTCATTAATAAGCAATAATGATAACAGGAATGCAAATAAAACGGTAAGTGCTGCATCAAGAAATAACTGACTGCGGATTTCTTTTGATTTTGCTCCCATCAATTTCTCTATATGTATCATTTTAAGTTGCTGCATGATACGTGAGAGAGTCAGATTTGTATAGTTGAAACAAGCGATGATAAGTACAAGCAGGGCTGAAATCAGACTGATATATAGTAATAATACGTCACAGTGTTGGAAGAAAGCCAACTGTTGCTGCTTACTGTCTTTTCCAGTATTAAAGTATAGTTCTTTTATCGGATCAATATAATATTGTGAATCCGGTACTAAAGTTGGAATCTTGTCTTTTTTAATTTTTTCCTGTAAAGCTAAGGGAGATGCACCTGGTTGTAGTTTTAATAATACGGGACCTCCCCATGATTTGTCGGATAGTCCTGTCAGCAAATCAAAATGCAGAAAAGATTGTGGACGATCTTCTAATATAGCTGCTACTTTATAACTTTTACTTTGTCCTTCTTCGTTGATTATTTCCAGGATTTCTCCAATTCCGGAATGATTTCCGAAAAGTCGGTGAGCAAATCTTTTGTTTACAGCAACTTTGTCCGGGGTCGTGAGGACTTCTTCCAGGCTGCCTTCTAAAGTTGTATAAGGGAAAAATTGATTTAAAGTAGAGTCGGCACTGATAAAAAGAAACTGTTTGATATCTGTTCCATTATATTTGCAAAGATTACCAGACATTCCGTTCACATGCAGAATATCTGTAATTTCAGCATATTTTTCTTTTATCTGTGTGGCTGCGTCTGAGGTAGAGTAGGCTACTTTAATACCTTCTTCCATTGGAGAGTCTTGACGTAATAGATAAATGAGGTTACGGTCGGTATTATATTTTTCCACATTATATTCATGGATAAAAAAAGTCATAAGCAGATTGGTGCATCCTAATCCAGCTGTAAGACTGAATAGTGAAATCAGAAAAAAAAGTTTGTTCCGCCACCAGTTGCGGACAATAAGTTTGATGTTTAAGAAGATGTTCATTGTTATAATATCCTTTTGTTATCATTGAGGTGGTTAAACCACCTCAATGATAAATTAATTTATATTTTTATTTCATTCACCACCTGTCCGTCAAACAAATTAATGGTTCTTCCTGCATAGCCGGAATCGTGTTGGGAGTGGGTAACCATAACAATTGTTGTTCCTTCTTTATTCAGCTCGGTCAAAAGTTCCATTACTTCCTTGCCGTTCTTGGAATCCAGATTACCGGTAGGCTCATCTGCTAGAATCAGTTTCGGATTTGCTACTACAGCACGGGCTATTGCAACACGTTGTTGCTGTCCGCCAGATAGTTGTTGTGGGAAATGTTTTACTCGATGAGCAATAGCCATACGGTTCATGGCATCTTCTACCCGACGTTTGCGTTCTGTCGCCGGAATTCCCATATACAATAAGGGTAATTCGATATTTTCGAATACATTTAATTCATCAATCAGGTTAAAGCTCTGGAACACGAATCCGATGACTCCTTTACGTAAATTGGTGCGTTGTGTTTCGGTAAATTTGGAAACGTCTGTTCCGTTCAGTTCGTAAGTGCCTCCCGTAGGATTGTCCAAAAGGCCGAGGATATTCAGCAGGGTGGACTTTCCACAACCGGATGGTCCCATGATGGCTACAAATTCGCCTGCTTTAATTTCTAGATTGACATTGTTCAATGCCCATGTTTCGACTTCTTCTGTTTTGAAGATTTTCTGCAAGTTTACTGTTTTGATCATAATCTTATATTTTAAAAGTTATTCGTTTTTGATTACTTCTGCAGGATTCTCGTTGGCTGCTTTCCATACCCGCCAACTGATTCCTGCTATGACTGTCAGAGCCAGCCCTATAAGAATAAGGATGAATGGTAATGGACTGATACTGACCTGCCGGACATAGTTTAATATCCATTGCTTGATAATGACGTATGTGATTGGAAAAGCGAACAGTGCAGCAATACAAAGCATGATTAGATATTCCCGGAAAAACAGGTATAGAATGCTCCATACTGTGGCTCCATTTACTTTACGTATTGCAATTTCTTTACGACGTTGTTCGCAAGTAAGTGTTACTAAAGAATAAATGCCGAACATGGCGGTAAGAATACATACTAAAGACGCGAAACTAAGCAGCCGGGTCAGCATTTCTTCGGAACGCAGGTAATTATTATATACTTCTTCTTCACTGTTCAGACGCAAGATATTCTCAGGAGAACATTCGGTCTGGTAAAGGTGTTCAAGGGCTTTACGACATTCATTCCACGTTCCTTCTTTATATTTGAATAAGATACCGGCAGAACGCTGCATTAATCCCATTTGTTCTCCAACCAGAAAGCCTGTATGGGGAATGGGTAAAGTCGGTGCTCCATAATGGCAATCCTTCACTACGCCGACAATTGTATAGGTAATGTATGATTGTATAATATGTTTGCCGATGGCTTCTTGTGGGCTCCATCCCATTCGGCGCGCCAGTGATTCATTGATAATGATGTCTTCATAAGTAGATAGGTCATCAAGCCATTCACCGGCTAATAAGGTGATATCGTAAAAACGGAAAAAATCTTCTTTCCCTAAAAATAACTTAACCGGAACTGGCGTATCAATAGGAATATCCAGTCCCTCCCAATTGTCAAATTGCCCGATAGCTGTCAGTTGTGATACTATGGGGTAATAGTCAGGTTGCATAACTTCGGTTATCATGGGAAGTTCTTTTATTTTTCTTATTAAAGGAGTATAATCCATGTCTCCCATAACAGAGAAGCTGCCCCGATTCTTAATTTTCAATCCTAAATCGCGGTGACGCAGGTAATCCAATTGTTGGTTTATCAACACGGTACATCCTATAAAAGACAAACAGACAAACAATTGAAGAACTATACTTCCTCTACGTAACTGTGTACCGGTACTCCTTCCGGTATTGTAACGCAAAGAGAGGTGTAGGGAACGATGATATAGTATATATAAAAGTCCGATAATGGCAGTCAATATAATTAGGGAGATCAAACCGATGAAAAGAAAGGCTTCTCCGTATAAAGAGGATTTTGCTGTATCAATTCCTGTAAGTTCTATGAAAGATGGAAAGCATATTTCTATCAGCAGAAATCCGGTAGTAACTGCACACGCCAACAGAAGCAAAAATTCCACAGTTAAGAGAGAAACAAGCGAGCGGATGTTGGCACCGTGTATCATTCGCAGTGCCATTTCCCGTTGACGGACTCTCATGCGGTTAATAAATAAGGTGAGATAATTGATTAACGCACACGTTATGATTAATATACCGGCTATTGAAAAATAGATGATATACTGAAAAGTTATTCCAGCTTCTTTATCATCTCGGAAATCTTTTGCATAATGTAGTTTGGAAAGCGGAGTAAGTATAATCCGTTCAATGCCGGTTTTTCTGGTCAATGTCACTTGTTTCAGTTCGGCAGGCAGGTTGGCATTGATTTTTGATTCTAATTCTTCAATGTCTGTATCCGGCTTTACCTTAATCAGTATGCTCCAAGTGATATACCACCAGGTTTTTCCCAATTCTGGGTTGCCTATAAAGTCAAAAGGAAAATTGGTATGTCTGTTTTCAGCTTGGACAATGGCACAAATTTTTTTGGTACGTCTGAGCATTTTCACCTCTTTTCCTATCGGGTCTTCCGTTCTGAACCATTTTTTTGCAGCTTCTTCAGTGATTGCTATTTCGGCATTATCTTTGGGGAGCATAAAGTTACGGTTTCCCTTAATAATCCGGATATCCATCAGATTCATCCATGCACTGTCTGCTGATGAAAAAACGGCATCCTGATATTTGTCATTCACGCTGATTCGTTCAGAAATGAGATGAAAGGGGGCGGCAACTGCTATATCCGGAAAGTGCTGGGTCAAATAAGCGGCTAAAGAATAGGGAACTCGTGTTGAAATTTTCCCTTCCGTATATTCGTCATTAGTGCGTACCATATAGATACGGTCGGCATCCTGGCGGAAATGGTCGTATGTCATTTCATAATGTATCCAGTAAAGGGATAATGAAAAACAGACAAATCCTACAGCCAGTCCTAGAATACTGACTGCCGATTGGACTTTGTACTTTACTAAGTTCCTGATTGCTATTTTCAGACAATGTTTTATCATAGTTGAATCTATTTCTTATCATTCGTTCTTGATTACTTCTGCCGGATTAATTCGTGCTATTCTCAGAATACGGAATAATACCGTGAGGGCCGTAATAAATGTTATTCCGATGAAAATTCCTGCCCAATATATGATACCGTCATTAAAGAATACAATATATGCTTTTTTCCACATTTGTATGACTATATAAATAAATGGAAATGCAATAACTGCGGAAACAGTCAGCAGTCTTATATAAAGGCGGGCAAACAATAAAATAATCTGTTTCAATCCTGCTCCATTTACCTTCCGGATAGCTACTTCCTTTTGTCTGCGTTCCGTATCCAATGTGATGGTCGAATAAACTCCCAACAAGGTAATGAGCAGGCTGACGATAGAAAAGAACAGGATAATCCCTTTCAATTTATTTTCTGTTGCTTGTGCTTCATATATATCCTCCTGCAATGTAGTGACTTGAGGGTGAATACTTTCCGGAAGTGTTTCTTGCAATGTTTTTTCTATCATTTTTTTTATTTCAGCCGTTTTCCCCGGCTCGCATTTCAGATAGCAATGACCTACATAATAATTGAAGTCGCTGGGTAAGAATACAAATCCAGGACTTTGATTATATACATTGGCGATAAAATCGCCACATATACCGCAAATGGTATAGCTTTCCGAGTAATTGTATAAAATAGTTCCTAACGGATCTTTTTTCTGGCGTTCCGCCCATGTTTTGTCTACTACCAAATCCTCTTTGGCTTTTAATGTGTGTCCCGATAGTAAAGGTATGTTCATGAATTGGAAGAAGTTAGTGGAAACATTCATGACATTTACTTCAAAACTGCTTTCCGGGTTACCTTTTTCCATTTGCATCCCAGTACCTGATATACCTTTCAGATAACTGATGTCTGCCAATAATTTGTCTTGTACACCGGAAAATTTGGATATACGTTCTATTAAAGCCAGTTTCTCTTCATTCTTCATAAACATATAATCTATGGAGAAACTTAGTATATTGGCTTTTTCTTTTTCAGTCAATGTGTTGAATAGGGTAGATTCCGTTTTTTCCGCTTGCATATAAAGAGCTACGGTAAATGCGACGAAAATCCAGCATATAAAAAATTGGATACCTAACAGTATATTTCGCATTCCATGTTTATGACGTTTTATCTCACTGCCATGAATCTCTGTCTGGATAGATGTGTAATGTATGCGCAATACAGTTATAAAGCATAATATCATACATAAAAATAAGATGAATATCATATACTCTGTGGTCTGTATAAACAAGAGGTTCTTTTCAATGATAAGAACATAATTAAATAAATTGAAATTCAAATAGGGGCTGATTATTTCAATCAAGCAGAACGTAAACAAGAAAGCGATGAATGCAATGATGACAGACTGGACAAAGAGTTGGTAAAAAAGTCGCTGGTTTCCACTGCCCATAACTTTGCGTATCCCGTATTCACGGTTACGATTCAAGAAAGTTCCCATAAGAAAATGGAAGAAATTAAGAAGTCCGGTCAGTAAGATCAGCAGGCCTACTATCATGGTTATTCCTGCAAAATAAGGAGCGATGGACTTATCCCAAAATTTCTCTCCAAAGGGTGAGGCGGTTATAGCTGTTTCTTCGTCATACATGTAGTGCTTCATATTTATGGAGCGAAAACGGGCTTCTAATTTTCGGGCTGTTTTACCTGGACGTAGCAGAGCAAAACCAAAACCTCCGGTCATATTATCACGACCGTTGAATTGCAATGTTCCTTCACTGTCATTCAAAGTTAGCATATCCAGTTTCTCAAGAAAACTCAGGCTGGTATTCAGGGGAATATCTTCTATCACGGCCTGAATGGTATAGGTTATGCCTCCAGTACGAGGAGTGGTATCCGGTGCTGTAAAAAGACGTTGTGTCAATATCATACGTTTGCCTATGGGATTTTCTGATTCACCGAAAATCCTTTTTGCTAAAGAGCGGGTCAGTATGATGGCATTGGGGGTGTTGGAGGCTACTTCCCATGATCCCTGTAGTATTCGGGGAGTGAATACTTTCCTAAAAAGAGAGTCTACTTCCATTGTCATCAAATGATCGTATGGCAATTCTTTCCCTTCTTTTATCTCTACGTTGTAACTCCGCTCTCGGGGATAAACGGTAAAGGTAAAATCTTGAACCTCATCGAATCTAAGTTTGCGCAATTCTTCAATCGTTGTTGCCGGAATACCAGAATACAAATCTCCCCGTGTTGTACATAAATTTATGTCTGCTATGAGTTCTTTATTGGAAAAGCAAGAATCTACTTCGCTGATGAACCGGCTACAATAAAGACAGATACTAAAACATAATATCCCGACGGATAGCCCTACGATAGATATCAGATTTTGTATCTTATTTTTTAATAAGTGGCGCATTGCCATTTTTATATAATGCCTTAACATATTTCCGTTGTTTTATAAAATTATTCTGTTTTCATGATTTTCGTCGGATTAATATGTGCCGCCTTTTGTATTTGGTATGCTAAGGTGCCCAGTGATATGATTATTACCAACAGCAATGATATGATAAAAATGTCTATACTGACAGGTGCCCTTACTGCAAAATCCTGAGTATAGGTATTTATCAGATAACAAGCCAAAGGAATAGCTATGACAAATGCTATAATTAAAACGGTTATATATTTGCGGAATAACAGTCGGTAAAGGTCTTTGGCACTTGCACCGTTCACTTTACGAATCGCTATTTCCCGATATCGTTGGCGAATGTCAAAAAGAGAAATCCCTAACAAACCAAGACTGGAAATAATAATAGCTATACTTGCAAAAATAGAATAAATAGTGGCTGTTTGGCGGTCTTGTGTATACATTGCTTTGATATCATCTTCCAGAAAAGTATATTCAAAGTCTTCACTTCCATAGAGTTTATATTCCAAATTACGTAAGAAATCAATCACTTCTTTCTTTTTGCCGGGTGTATAAGCTATCTGATAGAGATCACCACTGAACCGTGCTCCGACAGGATAGATAGTAGGCTTGATTCCAGATGTCAAATGTCCTTCAAAATAATCCTCTACTACTGCAACAATAGGTTGAAGAGAAGCGTTAGCATTAGCCTTTTTTTGATTTTCTTCAATCACTCCAACGCCATTGATTGAAGTATAGCCTAATGCTTTCAGTGCGGCTTTGTTTACAACAAAAACAGTACGCCGGTCTTCTTTATTTATATCGGGTATCTCACCTTCAATTACTTTTATATCATATAATTTGAAAAATGCAGGAGTGGCGTAATGAATATTTAGAAACACCTTTTCTCCTTTATTGTTCAAATAATTTGTACCAAAGGTAGGAGTAAGGATATTCTCATAGCTAGGTTCGTACAATTCAATAAAGGGGCATGCATTAAGTTCATTATCCAATTGCATGACACGTTGGCGGCGTTGTTGCATACTTTCATAAGTATAGCTGCTAAAATCTTTCGATTCATATACTAAATTTACATTCATTATGTTTTTAGTACGAAAGCCCGGCTCGGTACTTAATAACATTCCAAGTTGTCGATTAAAATAAAGTGAAAGTACCACTAACAAAAAAGTTATAATATACTGTGCCCCTAGAAAGAACATACGAAAATGTTTGGAATGACTTTGGGCACCGATAGAGCGAATGGAAAGAATGGGGGAGGTGTAATTGTATTTAATGTATGGATAAATAGAAGTTATTACTGGTAACAATAATAAAATACTTGCCGAAAGCCATCCGTCGAAAGCCGTATAAGAAAAGTGAGTGTCGAACAAATATTCAGTAGGGGCAGACATTATTTCAATAATAAGCCAAGATACTAATAAGGCGCTCAGAACTAGTAATGTATTTTCAATCCATATATTGGCAAACAATGTTCTGCCGCATACGCCAAATACTTTCTTCAATCCATATTCTTTTCCGCGACGTAATAATGCCACCAGATAAAGATTAATAAAATTCAAGATGCCGGTGAGGAGCAATAACAGGCATACGCCCGACAAAATGATTAAGTGAGAACGGTTTCCCGAAAGAAACATAGCAGGTTCACGGTCAGTTAAAGAACCGTCCCAGTAAATATCCTTCACAGAAATTAAAGAAAAAGTATGTGTGCGAGTGTCATATTCAGGATCATTTATATACCGTGGAACACTACCTGTCTTATTTATGGCATTTATATCTGTACCGGGTAGGAAACGATAGAGCTCCGTATTCATCCTTTCCCAATGTTGGGATAATTTAGAAGAGAGGATGATATCAAAGTTAATTGTAGTTTTACACTCAGGTTCTCCTACAATGCCTTCTATGGTAATGTCTTTGCCATTACTATAACGTAGTATTTTACCTATAGGATTTTCATTACCGAAAATCTTGCGGGCGTATTTTTCCGTTAATAATGCCGACTGAGGTGTTGTGAGAGATAGCTTTCCTTGCACTATAGGATAATGAAATAACTGAAAAAAGACACTGTCGGTAACGAGGCAACGTGCCGGAATACGGTTGGTACCGGAAATGACATAGTCCTTTTCCAATGGAATATAGGTGGTCATAGCTTCTACGAAACGATTGTCAATAGAAATGGTATCATAGTTATATTGTTTCAGTCCACTTAGTCCCCGGTTGCCTTCTGTATTGGTACAGATGGCATACACATGCTCCCTGTCGATGCAATGTGTGTCCACTGTCAGTTCTCTATGGATATATCGCATCAAGATGATGCTGCATGCCAGACTGCATGCCAGTCCCAGCAAATTAATGATAGTATACGATTTAGAACGCATTAAAAAGCGCCAGGAATATTTCAGTGTTTTCATATTTTATGTGTGTTTATTCTGATCTTATAATTTTTGCGGGATCAATTTGAGCAGCTTTGTGTATTTGCCAAATTACTGTGCTTGATGAAATAAAGGAAATGATAGCTAGAACTGCTAAATAAATCCCTATACCTATAGGTGTTTTTAGCACAAAATCCTGTGTATACATATATATGAGGTAATGGGCAAGTGGAACAGCCAATACAAATGCACAACCTATTACTTTGATATATTTGCGGAATAATAGCAGGTAAAGGTCTTTCATCCCTGCACCATTTACTTTGCGGATGGCAATTTCACGATAACGTTGTCGGATATCAAATAAGGATAATCCAAATAATCCCAAACAGGAGATGATGATTGCTATCAAGGCAAAGACGAAATAAATATTTGCTGTTTGACGGTCCTGAGCATAAAGTTTGTGAACTTCATCTGTCAACCAAGTATAGGTGAAGTCTTCGGTATTATATATTTCTTTCTCTGTTTTCTTCAGATATTCTATGACTTCTTTTTCTTTATCGGGGTTGACGGCAATCAAAAAATCGCTGTTGCCACTGCTGGGCCCCACGACAAATGCCATCGGTTTTATTCCTTCAGTGAGATGGCTTGGGTAATAATCGTCTATTACAGCCACTACAGGCATAAGTTTGGTTCCACCTTCTTCCATTTCTCCTTTTTCGCTGACACTAATCCAAAGTGGAGATTCGCTGCGTACAAAAGCATCTTCTAGTTGCGCATAGCCCATGGCTTTCATTGCTGCTTTGTTTAGTACCATTTTATAGTCACTCCAACCTTCAAATTTTTGGGGGATTTCTCCTTCCAGTACTTTCAAATCATACAGTTGGAAGAATTGTGGGGAAGGAAATAGGGTGAGCATGGGTTGACGGGTATCTTGGTCATTTAACAACATGCAGATAGAGCTTCCCCTTAATATAGAATAATGGGAACTCATCCACATTTCAATGTGAGGACACTCGTTTAATAGTTGCTTGATACGGTCTTGGCGGGCAAAGCGCTCATTGCGCTTTTCTTCTGTTTCAGAGCGCAGATAATTTTTGTTCTCGTGTAACAACTCAGCTCTAAGAATTCTTTCTGTCCGATATCCGGGAGAGGTATTCAGCAGGAAATGCAGTTGCTTGCCAAAGTAAAATGACAAGATAAGGAGTAATATGGTTATAACGTATTGGAAAAAAAGGAATGTCATACGTACAGTGATAGCATGACGGTTTGATGTTATTGAACGAATAGATACAATAGGAGGGAGATAATTGTATCTGATGTATGGATAAATAGAAGTGACTAAAGGTAATAATATGATGAATCCCAAAGACAATTTCCAGTCGAATGCCGAATAGCTAATTTGTTCATTCATCAACCGGCTGACTGGTACTTGGGTTGCTTCTATCAACAGCCAGGCGGTTAGCAGTGCGGCAAAGGCTAATAACTGATTTTCCATCCATATTTGTAAAAACAAAGGCAGACGCTGCAAGCCGAATACTTTTTTTACTCCATATTCTTTAGAACGTTTCATCATAAATACCATATAAATATTGATGAAATTCAATATACCCACCAATAATAGCAATATGGTTACTCCTGAAAGAATATACAGGTGCGTACGGTTCCCGAATTGCATAATGGAATCGTAATCGTCATCGTGACCGATGGAATTTTCCCAGTATAAATCTTTCCAAGCAATAAACTTCCAACGTATTCTGTTTCCTCTTTTATCTTTTCTGTACACATTGCTGATTTTGTTTATTTTGTCTAGATTTACTCCGGGGAGTATACGCATCAGTGATATATCCATACGTTGCCAGCGTTCTATCAATCTGTATGATACTAGTATATCGAACTGAAGTAATGATTTGCAGTCCAATTCTCCGATCACCCCCTTGATAGTGATATTTTTACCATAATATTCCAATACTTTACCTATCGGATTTTCTTTGCCAAATATATTACGAGCATAGTGTTGGGTGATAATGGCGTCATTGGGAGCTTCTAAACTAGCTTCTCCAGCCACAATCGGATAGTGGAAAAAGTGAAAAAAAGTGGAATCTACAGCTGCTATATTCATTGCATAGTTGCTGTTCTCGTATACCACATTGTCTCGTTGCTGTAGCATGAGACGGCATTGCTCCACTATTTGATGGTCAAGGATATAAATAGAATCCGCTTCCGTCCAATCTTGTTGCAAACTTCCCGGATGAATGTTTCCTTCCATATCCCGTAACGGAATGATGATATGTTCCGGATCTACGCTATGTGCATCCACCGTCAGTTCCCTATGGATATACCGTATTAGGATGATGCTGCATGCCAGACTGAATGCTAGTCCCAGCAAATTAATGATAGTATATGATTTAGAACGCATTAAGAAGCGCCAGGCATATTTCAAAGTTCTCATTTTGCATGTTTTATTTTAATATTAATTCTTCCGCGTCACCAAAGGTATCATATCCTGTGATAACTACAAATTCTCCAGGCTGTAAACCTTCTGTGATTTCATATTGAAGCGGGTTTTGGCGTCCTATGTTCAATGGAACTTTTACAGCTTTTGTTTTTGATGAGTTTATTTTGTAAATCCATTGTCCTCCAGTAGACTGGTAGAAGTTTCCACGTGGGATAACTATAGCTTGTTCGGGTTGGCCCAATTCTATTTGTACTCGGAAGCTCTTTCCTACACGGACATTCTCGGGCATTTCTCCGGTAAATACCAAGTCCACATCAAACATGCGGTCTTTTACCTCAGGAACTACTTTAGTAATTTTCAGCGGGTAGCGTTTTCCTTGATAGTTTACGGTAGCCGGAAGACCTGTTGTGATGCGGTCAATATAATATTCACTTAAAGAAGCATGAATTTTATATTGATCCAGCACTTTTATTTCAGCTATACTTTCTCCCGAAGCAACCTGTTGACCGGGAGTAACTTTCACAAAACTTAGTTGGCCGCCAATCGGAGCTTTTACTATCAAGTCTTCCAACCGTTCTTCCGCACGTTTCAGTTTTTTGCTTTCACGTTCCAGATCATTTCTCAATAGTTCTTTGCGGATAAGAGTTACGGATGAATCATGTTTCAGACTTTCCATTTGTAATGCCGTATTTTTCAGTTTATACTTATATTCATCTTCAGATACTTGAAGCTCAGCCTTGCTCTTAATTCCCATTTTGAATTCCTCTTTGTCCAATCCGAAGCTTTTGCGCAGTCGTTCCATTTCATATTGTGCCTGTAATGTTTGTTGCTTCAGTGTCAGACTCTTTTGTTCCATTTCTATCTCTTTCTCTTTATAAGTGATTCGTTGTTTTTCCCACTCGTCACGTTGGTCTTCAATGGAACGAATCAGATCCGGATTAGTCAATATCAACAAGGTGTCACCTTGTTTCATCATATTCCCTTCTTCTCCAACAATGCGGTCTACACTGCCGCCCTCACGAGTATTTACTTTGATGGTAAGAATGGGTTGCACCAGTCCTTCCACATCTACATACTCCATAAATTTGTCGTCTTTTACTTCGGCTATCTGAATGTTGTCTGTTTCGATACGCAGTTTGCGAGGACCTAATGAAAGGCTTATCACATAGATAAGGAAGATAATAAAGGCCAGTGCAGCTATCATATAGTAGCGATAGCGGATGTACCACGGTTTCTTTTCAATTTTTATATCCATTAGTTTATGTTTTTTGATATAATTTTTTTATTTCTTTTTTAATGCATGGCGATAATACAAAGGTCATTTATACCTGTCGTGTAGTTAAGGTTTAGGTATAGTACATGAAATCTCTGCTTTTCTGAGGAAATCATATCCCGTCATACTTCTAAGACCATAATACAGACTCCAATAAGTTTTCAAAGCTGTTATATAATTTCTCCGTGCGGTATCTTTTTCTGTAATGGCGGCATTGAGGTCCAGGATTGTCGATTTTCCCAAGATATAAAGCCGACGTGCTACATCATGGCGTCGGTCGGCCGTCTTGTCCGTCTTGGCGGCTACTGCTACACGGTATGCTTGAAGATTGAACTGACGGACCATTTTACATACATTCAATTCAAAATCTTTCATTCCCTGTTCAGCTTGTGTATCTACTAAGTCTACATTGGAACGAGCTACACGGACGCGTCCTTTTCCACGACCCCAATCTAGGATAGGTAAAGAAATACCAATACTGGCATATTGTTGATTCATGGGGTTTCGGTAAGAATCTGCAAATTTATTTCCGGTTTGAGAAAGCCCGAATTGTACATACAGGTCAGCTTTCAAACCCGCATTGGCTTTTGCAGAAGCTAATGCGCTGCGGCTTTCCAATTGTTTGCGTTTATAAGTGTCAGGGTCGGGACTGTTTTTGAATGCCAGTTGTAATGCTTTTTGTAAAGAGATTTCAAATTGAGGAATACTGTCTTCCGGAACAACTCGTAAATTTATTTCCCGATTAATGCCAAGGAAGGAACGGAGTGTTTGCATTTGGTCCTCTACTTCGATACGGGCATTCATCATATTGGTTTCTTCTGTCAGTTTGTTTATTTCCAGCTGTAGCATTTCGTTTTCAGTTATTGTTCCTATATTATATCTTCCTTCGGCATATCTGTATAAAGTATCAGCAGAAGCATAGTTGTAGGTAGCTATGTCAAGATTGGTTTGTGCAGTAGCCAAGTTGAAGAAAAGAGTGCTGGTTTCTGAGGCTACAAGTTCCAATGCTTCTGCATATGCTTTACGGGCTTCCCGGTAGCGAAGGGGTTCGATACGACGATCCCATTTTAAAGAGTTATATCCAAAAAGTTGCTGTTCGTAACCTATTACTACGGGTTGGGTGTTATACGCTGTATGATTATCTTCAAATTCATCAATGCGTTGGGTGGTACTTTTTACAAACAAGCTGCCACCGGTGAACCATATATTTTGATTTATTTTAAGGCTGAGGTCTGTGCTTAACTGGTCTTGCTGGATAAATTGGTTTGTTCCATCCGGTTGGGTAATTTTGTTTATCTCCCGATTCAGGGTAGGAGATGAAGTTAATGTGACGGAGGGAAGATAATTCGCCCGGAAAAAACGGTAGTTCCAATAAGCTGCCCGATAGGTATGACGGGCAGCTTGTGCTTCCGGTGAGTTTTCTTGTGCTATTTCAATAGCTTGTTGCAAACTCAGTGTCATTAATTCTTCTTGTTGTGCTGCGGCTGTTTCCGGGCGAAGCAGAAGGGAAAGTGCTATAATACAATATAGTTTCATGTTCGTTTTTTTATGTCTTTATACCTATTAGTATTTTTGTCTTATAGTTAGGGAAACAGGAACGAGTCTTCAGTGTCTTTTTCGGATAAGTCGCTTTTTATTTTGGTTAATGCTTCCTTTGCTTTTTCATGACCGTTGTCTATAGCTTTTTGGAACCAGAACCGGGCTTGTTGTAAGTCTTTCTCTACGCCTTTACCCCACTGATACATGCGACCCAGGTTATATTGTGCAGGAGCATTCCCCTGTAAAGCAGCTTTAGTCAGCCACTTGGCTCCTTTAGCAAAATCTTTTTCCATTCCCTCGCCATAACAATACATATTTCCTATATTATATTGAGCTATCGGATTATTCTTATCTGCTGCTTTTTTAAACCAAAAATAAGCTTCTTCAAAGTCTTTGGGAACCCCAAGTCCGTTTTTATATAAATAACCGATATTGTTCATGGCGTCCGTATTACCATGAGCCACAGAACGTAGGTACCAAGTCATAGCAATGTAACAATCTTTACGTACTCCCCAACCATTTTTATAAAGGCTCCCCATACCAATTTGAGCTTCTGGATTTCCTTGAGTGGCAGCTTTGTTCAACCATTTGAATGCTTGGCTGTAATCCTTAGTGACTCCCAAACCATATGTGTACATAAAACCTATATTGTTTTCAGCATAAGTGTTTCCGCCCGCTGCCGATTGATGAAAAAGTTTCAAAGCTTTATCATAATCAATTTCACCTCCTAAGCCTTTTAAATACATGTCGCCTGTCAGATATTGGGCATGATGGGCCGTATCAATGCGAGCTATCTTTTCTAATAACTCGCGTGCTTTTTCATATTGTCGATTGACATAGTGGGTTTGTGCTTCTTCCCACAATTGACGGCAGTCACCTATATAAAGCATATAGATCTTATTGCTGGATAGAATTACTATGCTTGCTACAAGGCATAAACTGATAACTATTATTGATTTTTTTTTCATAACTTAATATATTAGTATTATAGACTAATCAAATAGTGTGCCATTATCTTATCTCTTTGTTTACCAGAATTTTGTGGGCTAAAAAATAAAAACGTCTCTGTGCGGATACGCACAAAAATAGTGCGTATTCGCACAGACAACACACTAAAAAAAACAATATCTTTGCAAAATAGCGGATAGAAAATCTTTTATTCGTATAATAATGTATATGAGGATAAAATAATGAATACAAAAGGAAAAATATTGATTATAGATGATAATGAGGACGTGCTTTTTGCACTAAACCTTTTATTGGAACCCTACGTAGAAAAAATAAAAGTTACTACTCAACCGACTCGTATTGAGCATTTTATGACTACTTTTCAACCTGATGTTATTCTGCTTGATATGAATTTCCGCCGGGATGCTATCAGCGGGCAGGAAGGGTTCAATTGTCTAGAACAGATATTAAAATTAGACCCGCAGGCTATTGTCTTGTTTATGACTGCTTATGCAGATACAGATAAAGCTGTACGGGCTATTAAGGCTGGAGCTATTGACTTTATTCCCAAACCTTGGGAAAAAGAAAAACTACTTGCTACGCTTTCGTCGGCTATCAAACTTCGTGATTCTCGTAAAGAGGTCAGGCAACTGAAAGAACAAGTTGTAGCATTGAGCGGGCAGGATGAAGAGATGCCTCAGATGATAGGGCACTCAGCGCCTATGCGAGAGGTTTTTGATACTATTCGGAAATTATCGGATACTGATGCTAATATTTTGATATTGGGTGAAAATGGAACCGGTAAAGATTTGGTGGCCCGTTCTCTACGTTATTTTTCTCCTCGTCGTGAATGTCCTTTTATAACGATTGACTTGGGGAGCATACCAGAATCATTGTTCGAAAGTGAATTGTTCGGCTATGAAAAAGGAGCTTTTACAGATGCCCGTAAAGCAAAAGCGGGACGTATGGAGGTGGCATCAGGAGGAACGCTTTTTTTGGATGAGATAGGGAATTTGTCATTACCTATGCAATCCAAATTGCTAACAGCCATAGAAAAGCGGCAGATTTCACGTTTGGGAGCAACGGATATAATTCCTATTGATGTTCGGTTGATAAGCGCAACGAATGTAAATATCCGACAATTGGTGGAGGAGGGCAATTTCCGTCAAGATCTGTTGTATCGCATCAATACGATCGAGATTGCCATTCCTCCCTTGCGGGAAAGGGGAGAGGATGTGCTCTTATTGGCTGATTATTTCTTACAACGGTATACTCATAAATATAAGAAAGAGATAAACGGACTGAACCGCGAAGCCAAGCAGAAACTCATGCGTTACCATTGGCCGGGTAATGTACGCGAATTACAGCATGCCATAGAACGGGCGATTATTCTTTCGGACTCGCCATTGTTAAAGCCTGCAAATTTCATGTTGCAGCCACAACCCGAGAAGAGGGTGAATACGGATGAGATACTGAACTTGGAACAATTAGAACGCAATGCCATAGAACGTGCTATGAAGCGCAGCGAAGGAAACTTGAGTCGTGCAGCGGAATATTTGGGGATTACCCGTTACGCTCTTTATCGGAAACTTGAAAAATTAGGTTTATGAATCGTTTACAAACTTTACGGATGATAGCTTGTATGTTACTGATGGGGGTAGTAGCTATAGCTGCATATCTGTTTTATCAACATTCACTCTATTTTTGCTTGTTATTTTCGCTGATGATTATGGCAAGTATTATCATCTATATCTGTCAGTGGCAATATAAAACGACCCGTATGATATCACGAATGATAGAAGGTATTCGTTATGCAGATTTCTCTTTGAGTTTTTCTACCCAGCACAAAACTCGTACAGAACAACGATTGGCACAAGAAATAAATAATGTTGTTGCTGAATTCCGTACTCGGTTGTCCGAGAATGAAGAGCGATATCAATATTATGAAACATTATTGAATACTGTTGACAGCAGTTTGCTGGTAGTAGATAGTCTGTGCAATATACATTGGATGAACCGGGCCGCCATGCAGGATTTGTGCGGCTATTGTATTCATTCAGTCAGGGAATTGGCTCTGTTAAATTCTGAATTTCCTACTATTATCCTGTCATTACAGCCTGGAGAAATTAAAACAGTACGAATACATAAAGGAGATACTCTACAAGAATTGGCTGTTACGGTATCCGAATATTCCGCTCAACATGGTACGGAACTCCGGTTAGTTAATTTAAAGAATATCCATGCTGTATTGGAGGAAAATGAAATGGAAGCATGGCAAAAGCTGATTCGTGTACTTACTCATGAAATAATGAACTCCATTGCACCTATTATTTCATTAAGTGAAACATTAAGTGAGCGTGCTGTGCAAAATGGTATGAATGAGAAAGATTACAATATCATGTTGCAAGGGATGCAGACTATTCATAGAAGAAGTAAAGGATTACTGAATTTTGTGGAAAACTATCGTAAACTTTCTCGTCTGTCTGTCCCGATACTGGCTCCAGTAAATATAGGTGAGTTGTTGAGTGATATGAAAAAACTATTCCCTAATAAAAACATACAATATATATATAAAGTAGAAAACCCAGAAACGATTCTGATGCTAGATCGTTCACAGATAGAACAAGTATTAATCAATTTACTAAAGAATGCAGGTGAGGCTTGTGTAGAGCAAACCTATCCCGAAGTTATTATTAGTACACATTGTGATTTAGACAAACATCTATTTTTCCTTTCTGTCTGTGATAATGGTAGTGGTATTCTTCCTGAAGTTTTGGATAAAATCTTTGTTCCTTTTTTCACAACGAAGTCGACAGGTAGTGGTATCGGACTCAGTTTATGCAAACAAATTATGAATTTACATGGTGGAAGTATCTCGGCAAGTAGTGAAATAGGGAAGGGGAGTTGTTTTACACTGAAATTTCTTTGTTGCGGATGAAAAAAATGAAGTTAATATGTTGATTTATAATTTAATAAATAATAGCATAAAAAAAAGTGGAAAAAAATCACTTCAAACGTTTGCACATATAAAAAAAAATCGTACCTTTGCATCGCTTTTGAGAAACAGAGCAATTGAAAAAATAAAAAGATTCGGGGTGTAGCGCAGTCCGGTTAGCGCACCTGCTTTGGGAGCAGGGGGTCGTGGGTTCGAATCCCGCTACCCCGACAAAAAGAAAATGCAATCAACTAATTTATAGTTGGTTGCATTTTTCTTTCTCTGCATTTTTCTCTGTATTCTTAGAATAACACCATACCATACTTCATAATAGGATGTAATAGGAATAGTTCGGATTAATAATAAATTCCATATTTACGCAAATTAATTTACGCACTTTTTTGCGCACTCATTTTACGCACCCTTATGCCACTTCTTCATACTCTACATATTCGGCTTCCGATTCTTCTTGTATTATCGGGGATGATTCTGTGGAAACATTGGCAACCTCTTTCAATTCTTTAAGCCAATTTCTAACCGTACCTTCTGCCACCCCCAATTCTTTAGCAATCGTTCTATTGCTCAAACCTTCTTCATGGAGTATCTTTACTTTTGCCTTTAGTATGTTTTTATCCTCAGACTTGGACGGTTTCAATAACTTTTCTTCTGCCGAACAACCCTCTTCCACAAATTGCGGAAAATTATCTTCCTTGACTATTCTATATAAGATTACATTATCTCGTCCATGTTGATTTTCGCCTTGTCTCACTTTTATCTGTTTCAGGTAAATCGTCTTTTCGTCCATTTGAGAACGTCCCATCGCAAAGCTACTATCACAGAAGTTCATCAATCGTTTACTCCCTGCCAAATCATCAGCCACAATTTCCTTCTTTGAGTTTCGCTTCTTGGTATGGGCAATTACAAGTAAACTCAATCCGTATGTATGCTTCATTGCTGATAACCGTTTCATAATTCGAGTGGCTTCTATGCCTTGGTCAAGTTTTCCGCACAAATAGGTGATATTATCCACAATATATGTTTTTACTCCCATTTTCACCCCTTCTTCTATCTTTTGAAATAAATACGCCTCCACTTCATTATCCGTACAGACTTGTTCAATTCTTAAACTTGGGCGATAAAGATTGTCTGAGAATTTATAAGGTACTCCCGTTTTATCATTCGTATAACGTGAACGAAATTGGCTCAAAGACAATTCATAATCTAAATACATAACTTTACGTTCTTGTGCTATATCCTCAGCCATTTGCATGGCATATAAACTCTTACCAACATTGGATTCTGCAAAGAATATACATAGTTCATTTTCGTACCAAAATGTCTTATATAATGCCTTTGTTGGGGGGAGTTTCAAGGCTTTTTCCATAGCTTCATTTGCAGTTAAATATGTCTGAACTTCTGTTCCAATATTATTTTTTTCCATTTTCTTCTTTTTTAATATTAAAAAGGCATAGTTTCTACTTCCAAAATCATTTATTGACATTGGCTATTACTATATAATTGTTTGCTGCCTTTATCTACAAACAATATATTATCAAGTATTTAAAGCTTCTTTATTTCATGGAACTGCCTTTTGAGCAGTAGGCATCCTAAACGTTCCATAATCACCCTTAGGAAAGGTAACTCATCAATCAGAAAGAGTGCTCATTCCTTTCTGATTGATGATGCAAATTTAAAAAGAAGAAATGGAATTTGGCTACTAAAATCCAACACTTGTTATCCAATCCAAAATCCAAGCTAAAAATCCAATAAACAATTCTAATTTTTTTTGGATAAGTTTACTCCAATTCTTTTGGTACTTCAAAGCCATACTTTTTTAATGCTTGTACTATATATGCAATATTTTCATTTTTTTCTCTAAATAATTCAGGCTTATGAATGTATTTATAAGCAGAATTATTTGCTTTATTAGCTATATCATATTCTTTATTTGTTACATAATTTGCAATCTTTACAATTGTTTCTAAGTCAAGTTTACTACGTAACATATAATATAACACAGCGATTCTATTCTTATTAGAAGTGCCATTTACTTGCTTTTTGTTAGATGATAACATTGCTTCTGCATCTACTTGTTCGTTGGGAGTTTCTTTTTTTTGGTATAGATATTCCACATATTCATCGTAAGCCGTTTCTTCATATTGCTCAGAAATATATTCTAATTTATTGGGATTTTCCAAAAAATCCTCTAATGTGTCTTTAACAAATAAGAAACGCCAAGCTGTAATTTCCAAGGAATATTCTTTACATTCATAAATAAAAGCCAAATACCCGTTCTTCTCTAATTGTTCAAATTGGATTAATAAGTCATTTATAATCCGTAATAGATATTTCATACAAGGAAACTGATATAATTCTTGCTCCTCATAAGTAGCATATCCAACAAGATAACTATATAGTTGTGGAGTCGTCTCAAAGTACAATATATTCCTTAAAAATTGTCTGCAACGCCACCAATCGTAATATTTAACAAGAATTTCATCCAAATTAATCTTTTGAGAATCCGAGATACTTCTATCATAATTCTCTTTGATATTGTTTGTTATCTTAGCAATATCCCTTGCATCTATATCCATTGTCTCCTTATTTTTATAATTTGCTACTAAAATACAAAAAAAAGAGTAATCCTAATGGACTACTCTTTCAAAAAGATAATGAATAAATGAAGTATCACCATACTTCTCTAATACTTAAAGAATCGTCATATATGACTTGCAGAAGGTAAATAACCTTTCTTAGTCATATATTTATAAGTATTTTATCCATTTATAAAATTCATATTAAAGCATTGATAATTAATGCACATATTCCAAAGTCAGTGTTCCATAGACATAGTTATGTTCTTTTCCTACTCTTGGAGCTATATATCTAAGTTTTGTGATTAAATCCCCATTCTTCTCGTATTCGTAATGTCCACGAAATTCAGGTTGAAGATGTTTATACCTATCCAATTCATCTTTATCTCCTTTCAATATAAGATTGGTATTCTTTCCACACCATTCAGTTCCAAATACAATATCTGACATGTAATCCCTGCCATAACTATAAAATATAAGAAAGTTGAAATTCAGATTTGTATTATTTCTTACCTCTGATTTAGGATAATAGACAAAGTTTGTTTCACCACCATATTCTTCACCAACATCAATCGTTTTATCTGAAACCATATTGTTGTTCTCCCAATTAATTGTTGTAATTGTCGTACTACTCCAACCTTCATCCATATTTTTACTTGTCGTTTTTATCAACTTTACAAGCTCCTTATTTTCATTGTAGGACATTTGAAATGTTTGCACTAATCCATTTTTAGATGGCGCATACCAATTAATATTAGAAATCAGATTATTTTCATTGAAATTATACACAGCTTTTGCGCTAAAATCTTGTTTTTCATTTACATATCGAACAAATTTCAGTATTCTTTCTCCTTTGGAATTATAGGAGATAGAATATGTGTCTTTGCATTTCTTACCGTTAAGTTCGTAATTTTTTGTAACTTCTTTTAGGTTTCCATTCTGATAATATCCTAAATCCATTTTAAATGAACTCTGTCCACCATACGATTTCCACGTAGCTGTTTTTACCATATATTGTCCGTGGGCATTAGTTCTTTGAGCAAACACACTGATATTGATATTTAGTAGAAAAAGCGTGATTAAAATATTTTTCATATTCCTATTTTAAATGTTCATTAATGACTATCGTTTATCACTTCACTTGAAATCAGTTTTAGTTTGACTTCTAATGAATTGTTCCCCATTTTTCCATACCCTTTTAAATGTTCGGGAGAAGAAAAAGAAAGTTCAAATACAATTTTCTCATTTTGATTCTCGCCAACTAATTGTAATGATTTCTCGGAAATTATTTGTCCTACCAAATCTAATACCGTACCATACTTTACATTATGATATTCACCATTTATCACACCATTTGGTAAAACGCCAAAATCCACCTTTATAGGAAACCCTTTCATATCGCCCTCATAGCGATAAAAATATCCCTCCGATAATTCCACGCTTCCACTTCTCCGCTTTATTTGGGAATTTTCTTCTTCATCAACAGTCCTTTTAGTCCCACCCAAATCCACTAATTTATCACCGTCATATTTGAAGACATGGCTATCTTTCACAGCAATTCTTTTTCCGTCATTCATTCTTTTCATATATTCAATTCGGTGGGCATGTATCTCTCCATTGTCTATATCATCAACAAAGAACATGGTATGTAATTTTGTAGCAGTAGTAAGTTTGTAAGTTTCACCATCATTCAGAAAACAAAATATATAAGACTTGTCCTCATAATCATTGTTGGATATTTCTTTCGTACTTGGAGTAACGTACGCATTAACTACCGCATCATCTATTCCGTCACCATTCAAATCTCCAATAAAGATATTATACCCTTCACTGCACGTTTCTAACGGAATAAATTCCCTATCATCTTTGTAGTGTTTCCAATGTTGCAGAAATACTTCTTTTATATCCGCTTCTGTCATTTTTTTATTGTTTCTGTACGCTTTAAGGGGGATTTCCCGTTTAAATGTGTCACGCTGTTCGCTATTGGTCTGTTGTATGCTCGTGACGTTTTCTTTACCTTTATCTTGACGATTACCAATATTATATCCAACATACACAATAAATAGGATAGTAAGAACCGCAGCAACACCCCAATATACTCTTTTGCCATTTTTGAAAATTGAAACATTGGGTATTTGCTCGTATTTCTCTGTTTCATTCTTGGGTGAAGAATTTACCGTATGTGCATCCTCATTAGTCGGTGTGCCGCACATGGGACACGCTTCCGACATGGGGGACATTTGGCAACCGCACTTTTTACATGTAATGTATTCCACTTCCTATTTAATTTTAATTGAGACCTTGTTAGTAATTAACAGAATGATACTTTGTGCTGTAAGAGACAACACTATAACCAATAGAAACCAATTATTTTCAAAAGTTTTTGAAGAGAACAACGATAATACAAACTCTATACCTCCCAACATGGAAAATAGTACATACAACGATATTTTAAAACCATCTTTTAGTGTTATCACATTCAAACTAAATAATAACGCAGTAGTAGCGACTATAACCAAACTACTGACAAACAAGTTGAACACTTCATAAGATGAAAGTATCAAGCCAAACAGCAGATTGGCAACTAAAAGGATGATTCCTATTGCTATTATAATCTGTTTCATAGCCGATAAGATTACATGGTTGGTAACTTGGGAGGTAATTCATTAAAGAAAGATGAAAATTCAGGAAGTTGGGAAATAAAGTCCCAATTAGCCATCCCCTTTTTCCAAATTAAAGTATTTTCCTGAATTGTCCCGTTCTCAATATTCACTTTAATGGTATTGAAGTCAAAAGCCCCTTGTTGCTGCCCATTGACCGCAATATAATATTCTTGGACGGGTAATGGGGGAGGTACTGTTAATGACGGAGGATTAACATTCATTGTATTCATTGCCATGTTGCCGACTTGATTACCTATATTTAATCCCATTCCAATCCCAACACCTGAACTAACAAGCCCACCCCCTTCATTGGAAGCCGCATTCTCTAAAACATTGAAGCTACGCTCCATTTGATACACGTCTTTTCCCGTTATTTTCAGACGTGCTGCCAAATCTTTTGCTTCCTTCAAACGGATAAAGCTTGGGTCATTCTCCTGAACATTAATCCCTATTACATTGAAACTTTCGAGTTTAAGTCCATACTTCTCAAATTCAACGCCAATGCGTTGTTGGCAAAATTCAGAAATGTCGCTTATGTGTGAATTTATGTTAATTACCGATATTCCATCTTGGGACAACTTATCTGAAACAATATTTGTCAGCTTAGACATTATAATTCCCCGAAAATAATTGGTAAGTTTTTCCACTGTGAACGAAGTCATATTGCTTACCAAACTCTCCAAGAATTGCCGTGGGCTGACAACTTTAAATCCATACTGCCCAAATGCCCTTATTGGCACGATAATCCCATATTTCGGGTCTTCAATCTGTATTGGGCTTGCTGTACCCCATTTGCAATCAAGAATGGCAACTTGATTGATAAACCAAACTTCCGCTTTGAAAGGTGTCTGCCCATTGAAGGGAAGATTTATCAGTTTACCCAATAACGGAATATTTTCCGTTTTTAAGGTATAAGTACCACAAATAAATTCATCCAAAATCACACCGCCTTTCACAAAAAAAGCTGTCTGTGTTGGATATACAACTAATTGCGAACCCAATCGCAAATTTTCAGACGGAAACTTGTAAACAAGCTCCTTGTCGTTTACCTCACATTTAATTACATCAAAAAGATTCATTGTACTCTATATTTTTTCAAGTCTGAATAATAATAGAAAAACGTGTAAGCGACTGCTAATAACCCTGATGCAGTTATAGCTTTCCATTTTCCAAAAGAAGAAAACATAGAAATAAATAATAATATAGATGCTATAAGACACAGCACTCCTAAACACACATACAAGGCTGTCCCTTTGGGGTAATCTCCTTTTGTTACTTTACCTTCATTTATTTTAATCTGCAAAAAAGTATTAGCCTGACTTCCATAGTAGAGTTTTAAATTTTCCGTACCATCATATTCTATTTTATCATATAAACAAGGTATAATTTCCTCACCTGCATAATTTGATATTCCCCAATATTGTTTTTTAACAAGTAACCAATTATCAGTCAAACGTATTTCTTCATAAAGAATTGGTAGTATTTGAATCGGATGATTACCTGAAATATTATACAATCCCCTGTATTTTTCTTCTGTTACTTCGGCATATTTGCCTTTTAGCCATATATTTTTATAAATACAAGGAAACATAACTTCTCCTTCTCGAATGTTACATAATCCGCTTTTATTGTTTTCACTAAATATAAGGTAACTACCACCTTCATAATAAGAAAAACGTTCATATTTGCATGGTAACAGTTCTATTTCACTATTGCCATTATATAAGCCGTATTTACGAACCTTCCTCAATTCATTACCTATCGTAGCGAGTACATTTTTTGTCGTTTCCAAGTAAAAGCATTTACCATCTTCTAAACGATAGCTTTTAACGTCAATCCAATCATATTCAATAGGAACTAATATCTTCTTAGACTTGATACTGTACGCCCCCATCAATAGTTTTTCTTCCTTATTCTGCAAAGACACTTTTTTGCCTATAATCACAAAGGGAAGAACTATACGCACACTATCATATTCAAAAGGAACAATTTGCAATCCTTCTGAATCCAATACGCCCCATTTCCCATTTTCCGCATTTTGAACAGTTCTAATGGTTTCTTGTTTTGAAATGTGTATTGTGTCTTTCTTTTCTCCATTTACTTTAGTACCACCTGAAATGGATGTTGAAGAAACAAAGTTTCCACAATACTCACACACAGAACCAATAGTAACCAATCCACCACAAAAGGGACAAGCTATTTTTTCATGCGCCATAATATCCGTAAAAAATGATTCCCACAGACTCAAAAGGGAGGGTTATAAAAAAGGAAGTGGAGTCTGTTTTGTCTATCTCACCAAGAGGCTCTCGACTGCCCGTACAGAAGATAAATAAACAGCTCCACCCTTGACGATTATATGTTATGGTACATATATAACACGCCAAAGGGAGAACGTTTTTCTATTCCTACTGTACAATGAATTGTCGAGATTCCTTGATTCAGAATAAAGCCAAACGCTTCCTTATATACTATGTCTGCCATTGCAAACCAACGGCAATGCAAAGATATACATTAAATGCGAATTTGGCAACGTTCTGTGAGCTGTTTATAAGGCAAATATATACTAAAAGGTCAAGCAATCATAGGTTTGGAGCAATTCTTCTGTACGAAGCCCCAAATATCGTTTGGTAATAGCTACGGAACTGTGATTGAATAGCTCCATTAACTTTATTAGGGCAAGTTCCGCACTCTCGCCATTCATATTATAAACTTGTCGTCCAAAAGTTTTACGTAAACTATGACAACTGAAATTTTTAATTGACAAACCATATTTTGTTTTAATCTCCTTTAAAATCACATTGATACGCTGCACAGTGAATACAGTTCCTTTTTGGCTGACAAGTATAGGAGCATCTATGCCAATGGGGTGAATTTGTTGGTAACAATCCGAAATATGCCTTTTCAATTGTGGGTTAATCCGTATGGTTCTACTTTTTCCCGTTTTCTTCTCAATAATGCAAAATTCATCCACATGCAAAATTTGCTTCCAACGCAAAGCCAATATATCAGAAACTCTTAATCCCCAAAAACAACCGATTGAAATGAACAAAGACATTTGAAACTTGCCATCCCGATATAGAGTGCGAATTAAATTCATTGCTTCTTTCCATTCTAAATAGTCACTTGTTGTTTGACTGTATTTTAGGCTCATAAATGTTCAATTTTGTTAGTTCTTAAATAAAAGTGAATATCATACCAATACCTCAAAATAACAAAATTATTTAAGTTGTTGGTATTCAATACAATATTCACTTTGTGCATTAGTGAATATTAAAACACAGCTATCAAATTTTCCCATCGAAAGGAACGCCATGCGCATTTTTCCAAATCAAAATATGCAGTAGTAGCATAACTTTCACGACTTTCCCCCCAACCACAAATTTTGTCTTTAATGAAATCGGAGTTAGTTGTACCAAACGCCACACGAACCTCACCATTATTTTTCAAATAAGCAAATTTTACGATTTTACCACTCTTCAACTTCTCTTTCAACTGTTCAATCAAAATAGCCTTGGAAATCCCATCAATTTTGCGTGCATTAGTACGGATAGTAATAACTTTAGCTCTAATCGCAGTATTTGAACTCAAAATAATTGCTTGCATATCTTTATTGTTTATTAGTTAATATTCTATTTAATCAATCACCGCAATAGAAACCATTGCCACGACCATAGCCCATAGCATAAGAAACTGCATCAGAAGGCAAACCTTCAAACTCTTTTTTGTTAGGCTTCTCGTTTTTACGGGCGTTGTGCGCTGCCCAACTTGCAGCAATCATAGCATCAAGTCTTGCTGCTTTTTCTTCGCGAACTTTGACCGCATCCCGTTCCCAACTCCAAGCCGCTTTTAAACATTCTGACCAAGAACGTCCTTTACGTTGAAAGTTATTCTTGTAAAGTCTGTGAGCATCCTTCATCACCTGTTGTTTATTATATCGTTTCATGTTATTGTAGTATTATTGGTTTCTTATTACTCTGCAAATGTAGTGCTTTTAATATACATACACAAATAAAATCGTATATTTTTAGGACTACATTAACTTATTTTATGTATATCTATCAATATACATGTTGAGAATAAACGTATATTTGTATTTATAATAAAAATGAATACTTATGGCACTACGAATTAAAGAGATTATTAAAGAAAAAGGTATGACCGTTCAAACATTAGCGGATAAAATGGGGATTAATCGTGTTGGATTAAGCAACCATATTAATGGCAACCCATCTGTTGCAATATTAGAAAAGATTGCTGCTGCATTGGAAGTACCGATACAAGAATTATTTGAAAAAGAAAAGAATGAAAATATTAATGGATATATTGAGATTGGGAGTGAAATTTTTAAAGTCACTTCCTTTCAGGATATGGAAAATCTGCTTACTCGCTACAAATAGTCTGCAAAATGAAAAAAATCATATAGCCAACTGTTTCATGTCTATGTATAATGGTGCAAAATTTGACTTATATAATTGATATTCAATGATATAATGCGTATAATTGAATTTGTATGCTTATTACCATACTTGCTTAAAAGATGAATAAAAATGCAATAAATAACACGAAAACATGGGAAAGTTACCAATGAAACAACTTATATATACTTTCAAGGATATAAGTATTGATGTAATAATTGAAAGACATATAGAGTTGTTGAAAAATCAAAATCAACCTCAACGGACTATTACTAATTTCGATAAGGTAACTTGTGATAGTAGTTTTGTTGCCAAAATCGAAACTGTTGAAGGAGCAAACAAATCATTGCCAAGAAAGCAAATATTATATAAGAAATATGCGTTCCTTATTCATAGGCTTATTCAACGGTGCAAATCTAACAGAGAGGGAAACTTTACCCGTTTTAATTCCCAAATATTACAAACTGTATTGGGACATGTTTATATTGATATGTTGAAGACATTGGAGACATTGGATATTATAAAAGTATCAAGTAGTTATATACCATCTATTCAGGCTCGTTTAATAGAACTTAATCCTAATTTACCTACTGTATCGGAAATGAAATATTCATCTTATATTGAAGAATATTCCGACAAAATGCAACAAGAATTGAAAAAATATGAGCAGATACAAATTCAGGAGATAAAATCTGAAATGGGGGATAGCTTATATGATAATTTTACAAAATCGTTGAGATTACTAAAATTAACCCATAGAGAAGAAGCAGAAGATTATAGAGATAGGCATTATTTTATAAGTTTGAAATCAAAAGAATATTTTACTTATATTCTAAATGAATATAACAAAGGAAACTTTAATATATTATCTGTTGATGGCAATTTACGTATATATTCTATCTTAACCCAATCACCAAGAATATTTAAGAATTTTCTTAATATAAAATATTCCATAGATATACATAATAGTCATCCTTTATTATTTAATAAACTAATAATTGAAAGATATAATATAAATGATAATATCTTACATATATTATATAATAATCTTTCTAATATAGATAATTCCTCCTATTCTGTTAGCAAACAACTCTGTAAATTGCTGTCAACCAATGAGATACAAAACTATAAGATTGCAAATATTCCAAATGACATTTGGGAGTACATTTATAAGACATCAAAAGGCACATTTTGGGATGATTTTACGAGATTAGACGAGTTTAAACGATTATTACGTTCCGACATTAAAGTAACACTATTCCGTGAAGTCTTTTATTCCAAAACACTTACAACAAGAGGAAAGGATTTTGCTAAAGTATTCAAAAAGAAATATCCGAGTGTTTATAAATTAGTAAAAGAAAGTAAAAGAGACAACCGTACATTCTTGGCTAACCAAATGATGCGCATTGAAAGTGATATATTCAGGAGTATATTAACCAAACTATATGCCAAGCGCTTTAAAGTGCTGACAATACACGATGCTATTGTTGTATTGGATACGAAAGCCAACGACCAATGCAGCCCCGAACTTGTACGGTCAATCATAGAAAAGGAATATCAACATATCGGATTATTTCCCAATGTATCAGTCGATTACTATTCAACGGAGAATGTAGCAAAAGAACTACAACAAGAGGAGCAAGACATGAAAGAAATAAACGAATTGATAGATAGCTTTAAAGCAATAGCTAAGGATGAATCCCATTCAAGGTGTCAAACTTGCAGAGACATTCTAAAAGAATTGGAAGATGGGACATCGGAAATTTATATCAACCATGCAACAAACGAATTTGTGTGGCACAACATTTCCACTTAATAGGCAAAGTCTTTACAAACTTATTTCCACCTTGAAAGAATTTCATTTTTGCGAAGAAAATTTTACAGAAAAAGGAACTACCCGTTGGCAATTTAGCCCCCCCCCCTTCCTCCAAAGAGGGGTAGCCAAGAGAGGGGTTACGGCGTTAAAAATTATCATGCCCTACATATTCCATCAAATCTTCTCTTTGAATAATCCACTGCCCACGTGCATCCTTCTTACCTTTTATCTTACCATTATTTAAGTATTTATTGATAGTATCTTTGCTTTTTATTCCCGTAATTTCCTGAGCCTCCTTACTATTGAATGTTTGCTTTTTCTTTTCAACAGTAATTGGTGCGGACATTTTTCGTGTCAACTCTTTAGATTGTTCATCCACTATTTCCAATAATAATCTTTGGGAAGCAGATAATAAACTGATTGAAAATTCACATACATGTTTACAACGTTCTATTTTTTGCTCCGTAGTAAGTTCAGACAGTTTATCTTCAAGAACGAAATACCCCGAAGTGAATGTCGATGAGCCAAAATCGGAGGGGTTAGACTTTAAAACTAAATCCAACAAATTTTCATACAATGGTTTCAAATCATCTTCAAGTTTGACTGTTTTCCTTTTCATAACTATTTTTCCAATTCTGCATTTATCATTTTTAATTTTTCTCTCTTTTTTATTCCAAATAAATCAATGTAATATTTTAGAGTATCAATTTTTTTATGTCCTGTCATAGACATTAAGTCATAAGTGTCAAGTCCATACTCTATCATAATTGATATAAAAGTTTTGCGTCCCGTATGGCATGAGATAAATTCATTTTTAGGCAATTCTATTGTTTTTCGTTCCTTCTGCATATAGTCAACTGTAATTACATCGGTATAGAGATTATAATGTTGCAACATTTCTTTTATAGCACGGTTTAGTGCTTGATTTGTATAGCCTTTAAATGAAAAATTGTACTTTTCTCCAATTCTTTTTGCCTTATCAAATAAGTAAATTCGACAATTGATATTTGTTTTATTGGTAGTTAACACGAGTTCATTGTTTTCTTTATCGTAATAAGTCTTATCTAATTTAGCAAAATCCCCAAACCGTAATCCCGTATAACATAAAAATAGAAAATAGTTTCTGACTTTAACAAATCGCTCTTCTTTTATATCAAGGTTTTCTAACTCTTTCAATTCCTCTCTATCCAATCGAATTACCTTTTTCTTTTCAATATCTAAATGAGGTTTTTTTATTCCATTAGGAACAGCACCATATTTACCAACCAAAAAAGTAAACAATGAATCTAAGCGTTTTTGTATTGTCTTGTTCACCATTTCTCCCTCAGTTTTGTATTTATGTGTATTGGTACTTTCACGAGGAAGGTAGCAGTACTCTATTAATTCTAAAAGAAAATCTTCATCAATATCTTGGGGTTGAATCGGTCTTGAATAGTTATCATATTCAAAATCAATCAATAGATTCTTAGTTGAAGTATAATCTTTTGAAGAAGGGTGATTTTTCCGTCCTTCTCGTCCTTTTAAAACTTCTTCTTTGTATTTCTTTTCTTTGTATGCTTCTATCCATTCTTCAAAATCTGTAATAAGTCCACTTTGCGAATTAGCTTTCAATTTACTTTTTTCCAAACGAAGAATGCATTCGTCCACTAACTTTTTTGTTAGAGAAAAGTTGGAAGATTTATCCTTCATCAATTCAATTATTGCTGCATTGACGGACTTTGCCAAATTTTCAATTCTTTCAATTTCAAACAAATAATCATACAAATCATCTTGTTGTTTAAGATGTTTGGTTTTAGCATTGAAGCAGTCTTTAGGAACTTTGAAAGCATTATAACGGAATGTTTTTCCGAAATAAGCATAGGAGAATACTATATTACCCTTATAATATGCCAAGTTCAAGACTGAATTTATTTTTGAAGAAGCATTTCCCATTGAATTTTCTTATTTATATTTCTCTGTATTTTTCTCTGTATTTGCAAAGATATAACAAATACTGTTGATTACCAAACAATCCTATCTTATCCTAATTGCAAAATATACATCTATATACCAATGGTTTACATACAAATAGCCAAGAATACTTATGAGTGATTAATATGATAAAATAATAATTTCTAAATCCGCTACCCCGACAAAAGAAAAAGACTTTGATAAGCAGTGATATTAAAGCTGTTTTCAAAGTTTTTTTTATTATAAAATCTTCATTTTATTGATTGAAAAAAGGAGTTTTTGCTCATCAATGGATACAAAACTTATCCTTTAATTTTAATCAGTATGGCAATTCTCAAACTAACAATTTTCAAAGCAAAAGTTTTAAAGGATGGCAGACATAAAATTAGAGTGGCCGTTTACCATAAGCAGGAAACTTGCTATATTATCATTCGGTTTATCATAGATAATCTCTTCCAGTTCAAGAACGGAGAGGTGGTAAAACGCTCGGATGCCGCAATGATAAATACAAAATTGCGTAATCTTCTCAATAAGTAATCAGGAAAGACTAGACAAAATAGATAATTCTGGTATCTATTCATGCACACAGTTGAAGGATTTTATCTTAAGGGAATCTGTGGGGATGTTCCAGAAATATTTTGAATGTTGTAACGGACTATCTGAACGGAAAACTTACAGATTCGGGAATCGGTTGTCTATCTCATGAGCACCATCAATGCCATGACCATAAATGAATAAAAGGTGATATTCAATAAGAAATTTTGCATAGCCTTAGCAAATTACGGACTCATTTCAAATTATGATAAAGAAGACTTAGAATTCACCTCCTTTGTCTCAAACCCTAGTCCGGCTAATCAGAGCTTGTCTTTACTTCTGAATCTTTGTATACCAAAGCTGGACTTATCAAAAATATCCATTAACAATCAATCTAGTCTATAAAACTATAGCTCCAACCCAAGGATTAGCATTCCAGAACATTATTTTTATCCCAAATTAATTTTTTTAAGCAAAATGTTTTTTTATTATATAAATTTGATTAGCTTTGAGAAGCAAAAACAAACCGTTTTAAATATTCAAAAATTAAACGACCATGAAAAAACATTTGTTGTTCTTGTTGGCATGCCTGTTCCTTATGACAGGAACGGTAATGGCAAAAATTGTAAAGGGGCGGGTTATAGACTCGTCTGACAAGGAACCCATCGTGGGAGCGTCCATTTTTGTCAAAAGTACAAAACAGGGGACAATCACTGACATTGAAGGTCATTTTTCCTTGGAAATCCCCGACAATGTCAAAACAATCACTGTTTCTTTTGTCGGTATGACAACTCGCGAAGTTGCTATCACTCCCGGAGAAATGACAATCGAGCTTACGGCAGAGAGCCAGGCACTTGACGAAGTTGTTGTTGTCGCTTACGGCACGCAAAAAAAGTCTTCGATTACCGGTGCCATCACCCAGGTCAGAAATGAGGAACTCCTGAAACGTCCTGTGACATCCGTCACTTCAGCCCTTGAAGGCTCCACACCGGGTATTACGGTCACAGGCAACTACGGCTCGCCTGGAAGTGACCCCACAGTGCTTATCCGAGGTATCGGCACAGTAAATGGTAGTACCTCTCCCCTCTATGTGATAGACGGCGTTCCGTACGGAGGAAACATCTCCGACCTTAATATGGAGGATATTGAAACAATGTCCATTCTGAAGGATGCCGCTTCGGCCGCACTCTATGGCAACCGGGCTTCAAACGGAGTGATTCTGATCACAACCAAAAAGTCAAAGAGTGAACGTATCCAGTTCAATTTCAAGACCAACCAGGGCTGGTACGAACGTGCTCTGCCGGAATATGAGCGTACCAATCCCTTCCAGTTCATGGAGGTTGAATACCAGAACGCAGCCAACGCATTCGTACACGGCGGAGGTGACCGTACGGACAAACAGGCAATTTTAAATGCCGTGAACAGCACACTTATTCCCGACAGACTTTATGTCAACATCTTCAACAAACCAGACGACCAGCTTTTCACCCTCGATGGGAAAATGGCTGCCGACGCCTCTATCATTGACGGGTATGCCGGCGATTTGGACTGGTTTGACCAGGCCACACGCAAAGGATATCGTTCGGAATACCAGTTCTCGGGATCGGGTGCTACAAGCAAGAGCGACTATTACTTCTCACTCTCCTATCTTGATGAGAACGGATATATGAAAGATTCCGGGTTTGACCGTCTGACAGGACGCATGGCTGTCAACATCAAACCTGTGAAATGGTTACGGGCCGGCATGAGCATCAACGCCTCACATCAGAAGTTCCAGAACACGTCAAACGGTGTCGGGGACGGCTCGTCATCATACAGCAATCCTTTCTATTTCTGCCGCTATATGGCTCCCATTTACCCGGTACACTCGCACTATACGGAAACTGGAACGGTATATGACAATGCCGGAACCCCCATACAGGTGAATAAGGGGGATTATGTGCTTGACGGTGCCGGAAACCCGCAATGGGACGGCGGAAGCTATATCATCTACGACCAGAACGGAAACCCTCAGGAGGTCATAACCCGCAATCAGAACCGTGACCGCCACGTGATATGGGAGTCGGAATTGAATGATAGTCGGACAATACGCAATACACTCAACGGGATAGGTTATCTTGATCTCGTGCTGCCCTACGGCTTTACCGCAACCCTTAAAGCAAATGTGAACACACGTAATAGCGATTATTACAAATACGAGAATGCGGTCATCGGTGATGCACGTGGTACTGTTTCCGAGGACGGTTCCATCTCGGGTCGCAACGGGGCTCTTGCCAAAACCCTCTATACCTACAAGAACTGGACTCTACAGGAGCAGCTGCGCTGGAACATGACCTATAATGACAGACATAACATCGAAGTCCTTCTTGGGCACGAGAACTACAGCTATCGTTATGACTATACCTATACAAGCAAGACCAACGAGGCTTTTCCAAACAGGTATGCGCTTTCCAACTTCTCTGAAATGGCAAGTATCTCGGGATACAAAACCCGCTACCGCACTGAATCCTATCTGGCGCGCGTACAGTATGGATATGACAACCGGTACAATATCGAAGCCTCATTCCGCCGTGACGGTTCCAGCCGTTTCGCAAAGGAATCACGGTGGGGAAACTTCGGTTCGCTGGGTGCCAACTGGGTCTTCAGCAACGAGGAGTTTATGAAAAAATATAGATGGCTCAATCAGGGCAAGTTGCGGGCAAGCTGGGGACAGGTAGGTAATGATTCCGGCTCCGGTTACTACGCATATTATGGCCTTTACGGATCATGGACCCAGAATTCCAAGCCGGCATACGTTGTAAGTCAGAATCCGGCAAGAGACCTGCATTGGGAAACCGGAGAATCATGGGGCGCAGCTGTTGAAGGACGTCTGTTCAACCGGCTGAATCTCTCCGTTGAATATTTTGACAAAAGGAATAAGGACCTTATTTTCAGCGTATATGCCCCCAGTTCAGCAGGAGGTACCAGCACAGGTTCCTCCACATCAACCACAGACAGGAACATAGGTACAATCTCCAACCGCGGCTGGGAGATCTCCGCTGATTTCGATATCGTGAAGAGCAAGGATTGGACTGTCAGCGTATCCGCAAACCTTACCACCACCAAGAACAAGATCGTCAAACTTCCCGAACAGAATAAAAAGAAAACCGTATATCCCATTGATCCATCAGGAAAGCTTGGACAAAGGGAGGACCTGCCTGTCGGCATAACTTCCGGCAGCTATCTCATCTCCGAAGGCAAGTCACGATATGACTACTATACATACCATTGGGCAGGAGTGGACGAGATGGATGGACAGTCGCTTTACGAGGCAAATCTTAATGATTATTATATTGTACTTCCTGACGGGTCACAGCTTGGTGGCAAGCAGAAACTCAACGATGAAGGAGAACTGATGTGGGACGCCAACGGCAATCCCGTCCAGGGAGCCACCGAGCTTGCTCCCGAGAACTACAGGCTGATCAACGGGAAATATTATGTGCTCAAGACCACCTATGCCCAAAAGAAATGGGCAGGCAGCGCGCTTCCTACCACATACGGTTCCTTCTCGGCAAACATACGCTGGAAGAACATCAACATATCTGCAATGTTCACCTATTCGCTTGGTGGAAAGATATACGACAGCCCTTATTCCAGCCTGATGACACCCGGACAAAGTGCCGGAAATTACCATGTGGACCTGTACAACAACGCCTGGCGGATCAACGACAGGTCCAATGCCATGATAACCACTTACAAGAATGCCTATGATGACGCCTACAATGCTGCTATTGCAGCAGGCCAGACTACATCAGAGGCGAACTATGCCGGATATTATGCGGCAAACAAGGCTGTGGACGGCAATGGACGTATCAATCCCAACACCAATCCCGAGATCAATAATCTGACCAGTACCGACAATAATGCTGGAAGTGACCGCTGGTTGGTCAGCCGTAACTATCTTTGCTTTAAGAATCTAAATATAAGTTACACTCTTCCGAAAAGATGGACAGCAAAGGTCAACCTTTCCACTGTCCGTTTCTTATTCTCGGCCGAGAACATACACCTCTGGTCGGCCCGTAAAGGTATGAACCCCATGATGGGAATAGGTGGCGGCCAGAGCAATTATCTGGTTCCGGCCCGTGTCTTCACATTCGGTATTAATGCAACCATTTAACATTTGGAAAGATGAAAAAGATATATAATATAGTTTCAATGGCAATTCTGCTTTTCTGTACAGCAGCCTGTTCAGATTCGTATCTTGAACTCAGTCCGGAATCAAGCGTTTCAGACGAGGTGATTTTTGAGAATGCCGATGCCGCACAATACGCCGTGAACGGACTGGGTCGGATCATGAGCACACAGTACCTGGACACACAGGGGTACAACGGAGAAGGTACCGTTTATGCGTATCAGGGCGAATATCCTGGAGATGTGATACAGAAAGGCAGCTACACCGGCTGGCAGAATCTCGCGAAAGGCAACTATTTTACCAGCAGTACGAACAGCAACATCCATGTAACATGGTACTACTATTACAAACTCATCAGAAATGCTAACCAGATTCTAGACAACTGCAAGACGGGGCTTGCCAACGTGGCGGAGCAACGTAAATGGGACTATATAAAGGCACAGGCGCTGGTCTACCGTGCCTACTCCTACACCATGCTCTCACAGCTGTACAGTCGAAGATGGACAGATGCAGACGGCTTGCAGCGCGGTCTTGTACTGCGTACCACAGTAAACAATGACGAAATGCCATGCTCCACTATGGCGGAGACATTCGAACTGATCTACCATGACCTTGATGAGGCCATCAGCCTTTTCACATCATGCGGATACGATCGGCCTGTCGATGTGGACAAGAGGTGGATGGCGAACCTTGATGTGGCCCATGCCGTCTATTCACGGGCAGCTCTTATACGTAATGACTGGCAGACGGTCATCACCCATTCACAGGAAGCTCGCAGGAACTACTCCATCATGACTCCCGATGAGTATAAGGCAGGATTCAACACAGCCAATCAAGAATGGATATGGGAGGTGTTCGAGGATGACACACAGCCTGTTCATTACTATTCATTCTATAACTATATGAGCGCCAGCTGTCTCGGTTCTGCATCCCGCACTTATCCACCATGTATAAGCAAACAGATAGTAGATCCGATTGATCCCGCAGACAAGCGGCTCGCCATTTATGCCATTCCGACTCCGGAAGAAGTGGGCGATGTTTCCAAAGTCAGCGGCTCGGGTAAGGTGACCAAAGGTGATTTCTACAACCGTGTGAAGAAGGAGTTCGCCGGACGCATATACAGCACCACGACAATCTTCTATTATCTCTCCACCAAGTTCATTGTAAAATCCGGGACAGGAGACGGATGTATTCCTATTTTCCGTGCCGCTGAAATGATGTATAACGAGGCGGAGGCACAGTACCGTTTAGGTAACGAACAGGCCGTACGCGCACTTCTTGAGCAGACCGTCAAGCCTTATAATGCGGATTATACCTGCACAAAAAGTGGTGACAGTCTTTGGGAGGAGCTTAAAGCATACCGTAAATTTGATCTCTGCAACGAAGGCCACAGCTGGTTCGACCTAAAACGCTGGGGAGACCCGATGGTCCGCAAAACCTGGGCAGAAGGCGGAAGCTGGGCCACTTATTTTGCCGAGAAGAACACCACAACCGGAGGAAACTACGGTCCTGCCGATAAAAATGCATGGACTGCGGTTATTCCAACCATGGAAACCAATTACAATTCCCTTGTTTCCAATGTTGAAAAAATCAAGTCTGACGGTACTTGGGATCGGAATTGAGATTTCTATTTAATTTAAATATATAAAGGACGCGGATATTCTTTGCGTCCTTTATACTGTAACAACCATATACTATTCTTCACACAACATTGTTTGATCATGTAATGTTCTTATAGAAAGTCGGTAATTTGCACTCCATTTTTTTGTCGTTTGTGCATTAAATAGCACCTTTGCAGAAAAATGGATAAAATCAGATACCGTCTTGTATATAACCGCCAGAACACACTAAACAGGCAAGGCACGACCCTTGTACAGGTTGAAGCCTATTTAAACCAAAGAAAAATCTACCTGAAGACAAACGTGTACCTCAAACCAGAGTGCTGGAGCCGTGAAGGGGCACAAGTCATTAACCATCCCCAGTCAAATGAGTTGAACGCAATGCTCTATGAATACATCCTGTATCTGCAAGGTATAGAGTTAGGATATTGGAAGCGTGGAATACCTGCCACACTCTCTTTGCTGAAAGATGCCGTCAAAAAGAAAAGTGCCGTGAATATCAGCTTTTCCATTTTCGCCAAATCAGCCATTGACAATTCGGACAAGAAGCAGTCCACCAAGGACAACCTGCACTCGACACTGGCGGTCCTGCATGATTTTTGCTCCGGGCTGGACTTCAAGGATCTTACCTATACATTCTTTCGTAATTTTGAACAATACTTAAGAGAAAAGGGCAATGCGGTCAATACCATATACTTATATTTTATTTAAATTTCATTTCTATTTCACAATACTTTCTTTTAACAGAATGGAGGGTTGTATGCCAAAATACGCCTTAAAACTATGGGAGAAATGTGAGAAACTTTCAAATCCTAAATCCAATAGAAATTCTGACGGCTTGATTTTCTTTTCTTTAATGAGTACATAAGCTTCTTCCAGTCGCTTTGTCAACAACCATTTTCCGAGTGTCGTACCAAACACTTTTAAGAAGTCTCTGCGGAATGTAGATAAGCTACGTCCAGAAGCCTGCGCCAGTTGTTCCAATGGCAGGTTATCCTGATAGTGACACTCCATGAAATCTTTCAAATTAATTCTCTGCAAGCTGTTCATACGAGAAAACCAATTATGTAATCCCGGACGGAGATAGGTCAGGACATTTATGCACTCCTGTATCTTGAGATAAGTCAATGGTTGGTTAGCCCGGAAATTATTATCAACACCAGCTTCAATGCCTGATATCAGGCCCTGAAGGAGTACATGATTGGTTACTGTCATTACATTTATATCTTCATTTTCCACTTCATTTTCTGCATCTGTCATAGCCGGAGACGTAGCACGTAACAGATATTCTGTTACAGCCTCTTCCGATATGCGGATATGTACTACTTGCATGAAACTCTCCGTGTGAAATGAAATATGTTCGTTACGGGCCAATATCCAGCCGCATCCTTTGCTCAGCGGGTGATTAATCCCTGACACACATATTGTTCCTTCTCCCGAATAGACATATAAGAATAAAAAATCATCAAATTGGAATTTCATAAGCCGCCCGTTGGTGAAATTCATCTTATACATAATAGGATAGTCTGGAATCATTTTATTTTTCATTTGTGAATCTCCTTTATTGTTTGGTTACCTTTAAAGCGATATGCGAGGTTGCAATATGATTGCAAAACCATGTACCGATGCAACAAGCAACGATGATAATTCCGGTTGTATAGAGCATATTTCCCAATCCGGTCAAGGGAGAAAGCACTCCACCGAACAGGAACATCAAAAATCCAAGCAATGCAGAGGCGTTTCCGGAGTTCTTTCTCTCCAAATCAAGGGCAAGTGTTGTAGAACTGGGCAATATTACTCCCAGGAAGAGCATAAAAACAAACAGCGATACTTCCACCGGCCACACGGAAGTGGAGAAAAATAAAGCTGCGGCTACAAACAAACTCATTATCCCGAATCCTATAGAACCTACACGCAATGCATCGGTTGCGTCATGGAATAATGAAACCGTCAGACTGCCCAGCATTATGGCTATCGCATTGGCACCGAAACACAGGCTGTACGCCAGCGGGGACATGTTAAAATGCTCCTGAAAGATAAAGGGAGAAGCAGCAATATATGTAAACATTACCCCCATAGCGAACGCCTGTACCAATACATAGCGCATAAACTGAGCATTTTGAAACACAGGTATATAATTCCGAAATGTGGCAAACACACCGCAATGTTGTTGCTCGTTATTCAAGGACTCTTTAAAAAAGGCCAATGCCATAATCAATAATATGCCTATCAATACCAATATCCAGAAAATACCTTTCCAGTCAGTCACTTCCAATAAAACACCCCCCAATACGGGGGCACAAACCGGGGCAATGCCTTGCACGGAGCTAAGCATAGAAAAAAAGCGAGTAAGCTCTCTCCCTTCGTAGAGATCCGTGGCGATGGATTTGGAAATAACTACTCCACCGGCTCCGGACAATCCTTGTAGCAATCGGAAGAAGATAAATACATATATATCCGAAGCGTATAAACAACCTATTGTGGATATACAAAACAGGACAAGGGAGGCCATTAATGTTTTTTTACGTCCATACTTGTCACTCAACGGCCCGATAACCAACTGCCCGACGGCCAGTCCAACCATACTAAAAGTCAGGCTAAGCTGTATGAGCGATGCCGTAGTATCAAAATATCCGGCCAGCACCGGAAGGGCTGGCAGGTAAAAGTCGGTCACAAACGGACCAAAAGCTGAAACAATCCCGATAACAACCAGGATATACAGTTTTGAGTTTAAAGTTTCTTTCATCATAATTTATTTATACTTTTATTTTCTGCTGCAAAGTTCATAACATTCTGTCACATCCTTTTGTCCATTTCCATGTCTGGATTGTCCGGATAGTAACCAAATGTTGATTAGAGAAATCTATTTTAGTCTGACTTTCTCCTGTAAACGGCTTTGAAGCTGAGAGACAAATTTGTTATTGTCCATTTCGTGATATTTGCAAGCAGATAAACAATAATCCGTAAAATCCTTTTATATTTGTATGAACTTACTTGTATTATATTCGATGCCAATTAATAAAGATATGACAAACAAGTTTGGAATATGTCCTTCCACCGGACATTTATCCGTATTATTTCCGGAAAAGGAAGCGGAACGTACTCCCTCAAATAAGATTTTTCTCGCTATAGTCTTACAAGGTGGAGCCATGATTGAAATTGACGGGAAGAACCATTTAATATATACCGGGACATTGATATATCTGTATCCAAACCATCTGGTCAGACAAATATCTCATACAGAAGATTTGCTACTTGAATATCTTTGGTTCGAGTTTGAATTCCTCTCGGATTTTCCTTTATTACTAAAGGCAGATATTTCAGAATATGTAGGAAAAAATCCTTGCTTACAGTTAAAAGATAAAGAGAGGCAACTGGTGAAGAAATACTATGACCTGATAGCTGAACGTTATCAGGAAAGCAATGAGTACATTGCCATTACCAAAGGATTGCTGTTTTCCTTTATTCTTGAAATCAGCAGGTTATATTCCGGTAAAAATGTGTCGGTATCAAATACACGACAAGACGAATTGACAGATCATTTCTTCTTTCTACTCCATCAGCATTACAAGAAAGAACGGTCTGTTTCATTTTACGCCGATAAATTATATATATCGGATAAGTATCTGATGCGTGTACTGAAGAAATCCACTGGACAGACTTTTCATTTTTGGGTAATTGAGTTTATTATGCGTGAAGCCAAGCTGTTATTACGTTCAACGACCATCAGTATTACCGAAATATCGGAAAAATTGAATTACCCGAACCCTTCATTCTTCTCCCGCGTATTCCACCAGTATGTGGGAATGACCCCAAAAGAGTTCAGGAATCAGTGACCCTGAAATATTCTATGGTCATAGACTTCTAAAGGCAAATGGCTTTGACATTTACAGACAAGAGCTAATTGTCCGAAATGACGACTTTTGCTACCGTAAACAATTTAATATTTGATGATATATGGTAGCAAAATGTTTAAAAAAAATCTTGCTCCTTCTTTTTATAACAGGAGCGATACAGGCCAATGCCCAGAAAGGAAAGAAAAGTGAATTGCAACAATGGAAAGATTTCATTGAGAATGCACGTTTAATAGCCAGACAGGAACGACACTTGATGGATTCGATTGTCCATATAAAGGCCGAAAATGCTTTGCAAAGGAAAGAGTTTGTACTGGAAAGTGACGAACTGACACTAAAGCATGGTGAACATGGATATGTAAATTCTACCACCAACTTCATTGCCTTGCATGACGGGAGAGCGACCGTGCAAATCTCACCGTTCCAATCAGGCGGCGGTCCCAACGGCGTGGGTGGTATCACAGTGGAAGGCACTCCGACCGGATTGAAAATGGAAACAGACAAGAAAGGCATCACCCGCCTTTCCATGAATGTCACCGGAAATGGTATATCGGCACAAGTTACAGTGACACTCAGTCCTTCGGACAACCGTGCCACAGCAACGATTATCCCCAATTTCAATTCTCTCAATGTTACATTGGACGGGCAACTGGTTCCGTTCAAGGAAAGTTCCGTATTTAAAGGAACAACTTTCTGATCATTAAACAAACTAACCAAGAAAAGTATGACAGCTAAATTGTACATAGGGGTATTCATGCTCCTGGCAGGAACCCTATACTCCTGCCAAAAAGATGAAGAAGTGAATAAACTGGATGCCGACTACCGCGTAATGACTGATTATGATCCGGAAACGGATTTCAGTCAGTTCCGGTCATATTATCTGGCAGACAGTATTCTGTTTATCGGACAAGATAAAATATTACAATATCTTGACAAATCTTGAACACCTGTCACCATAACATGCAGGAACGGGGTTACAGTCGTGCAGCAAGCAAGGAGAAGGCCGACTTGGGATTACACCAGTACCTACCATTTTGTGGGATACACCGCTTCACCTTATTGGTGGCGGGGATTTTCCGGTTATTGGAGTCCTTTTTATTGGGAGAACAGAGTTTGGAGGTCGCAACCGGCTCGTTGGAGGAAAATTCCAAAAACGTACACCAATACACAATGAAATACAAAGGGCGGCTTGAAAAACCCGAAGAGTTTGGAAACATGGTTATCCGGTCGTTACCCAACGGAGAAGTTCTCCGGTTAAAAGATGTGGCAACCATTAAGCTGGGTGCACAAAACTATGTTATCAACGGACAGATAGACGGGCATCCGGCAGCCACTTGCATGATATTTCAAACGGCAGGTTCCAATGCCAATGAAGTAGTGGGTGAAATAAACGATTATCTCGAAATTATAGAGAAGGAACTTCCAAAAGATGTCAAAATTGCCCATCTGATGAGTACAAAGGATTTGGGGATGCAAGTATCCTTTAGGCTCACTACGTATCTATAATTTTGTACATGTGGATGTATAACTCGTACAAAAGCGTGCTTTGTACCACAGAAAAACACTGCTCCACTACACTTCCTACATCTTGCAGGTGCTCCGTTTTATGGAAGCTGTTGGGGCTACTGATTTTTATACTGCTTCCAGTTCAACCGTTCCATTTGATCAATAAAAAAACGACTTTTAATTATCATTTATTTGTGTGGCAAAATCGAATCTATACTTCCTCTTGCTTCCAAAGAGGACTTCATTTCATTGATTAACAACTCGGAAAATAAATAAGCTATAAATAATAATTTTGACTTCTTTGTGTCTTGCTTGTTATTAGTTCCCAATATATACCCAACATTTGGGATTAGTTGGATCTCAAAACTACTCCTGTAACCGTCATACTGTTGTGAATACACAACTCAATCCGTCTGCTTTCAATTTTTTGCATACATTACTGTATTTTTGTATTCTGAAGCAAAGCGATGTTTTGATTGGAATTCACGGTTTTAATACTCTTGACCGAATAAAATCCGTTTTTCAGATAACGCGTACTTATGAGCTCTATATATTAATCCACTGGCACTTTTATCCATCCCGTAGGATAGATATCCGGGGTTTCGGAATGCTGAAACCAACGGCTAGGCACAATTACCGTTTTGTCTATACTAGGATTTAACCATGCTCCCCACCAGCTGAATGTACTGTTGCAGATGATGTGATGCTTGCAATGACTCATAAGCATCATATCCTGCCAACTGTCTTCACCTGTATTCCAATCAATATATACCGCATTTTGCAATGGAAGATTTTCTCTTACCCAAACAATGTCATCCGAAAAAATATAGTAGGACGGAGAGGTAACCCTTTTGCTCATTTCCGCTATTGCGTTTTGATAGTAAGGTAACTGGCATACACTTCCAGTAGTAGCCCAATGTTTGGGTTGCAAATAATCTCCACGACGAATGTGTAGAGAAACTGCGTTTTCATCCTTATCCAAAATGTCAAGCATATCAAGACTTCTACTGTTGGCTTTGCTTCTGTCAAAAGTGAAAGCTTCCCTGACCTCATCCTTTATATCTGCAAAGAAACGTTCCGACTGATAAAACCCTTTAAAATAAAGTAAAGGCCAAAAGTATTTCTTTTCAAAAGCCCTTAAACTATTGGGGGCTTGTTTCCGTTCATATATTTTTTTGAAGAAAAGAAATTCGATAATTTTTTTCAGAGGCTGGTTTATACAAAATTCTGTATGGGGCAGCTTGAATACACGATGCATTTCATATCCGTAGTGCACTTTATAATGCATCATGTCCGAAAGGTCTATGCGCACCTTTGGATAGTATTTTTTCATCCGCAAATAAAAAGCATAAATAAACATTTGATTTCCCAACCCACCTGTCACTTTTATAAGTCTCATATTTCTTTGTCATTTTTTTGTTATCTGCAATATTTCAATTTGCATTTCGACATTGTTTATGCATAAATTGAAAATGCAAAGGTATTGATTTTATCAGAGTCTACAAATATCTTAAAAAAATATTGTAAATGTTTACTTGGAAAATATTGTTTTCCCTTATAGCAGTTTACTATCTTGTTATTATATAGTGAATTAACCGTATGAAAGATATGAAGTAAAATTTAGAAGAAAAATCAGAAGATATTATGATATATCGGTTGTCTTTCTGTGGTACAGCATGTAAGTAATGTTTTTAATGGAAGTGAGTTACTTCGTCAACGGAATGAAATTTTCCAAGTTTACTCTCATTAGAATTCTTGCGATATTTCTTCAAAAATGTCGAATTCTGTCCCCCAAAAAGGTAGAGTGAATCTCTGAAAGTTTTGTACTTTAGCTATATTCTTGTTAGGATATTTCTCTCTTTCTTGCTTTTAAATTTTATTTACGAAAAACGCCTAAAAACAAAAAAGTAAACTAATATGAGACTTTAAGTGTGAGTTTGTTGGCTGATTTTACGTTGCTTACTGAATATTTTTGATTAGTTTTATCTCATGCCGTACCTTTTTTCACTTGGTATAAGGTCTTTCATCAATGTTTCGACAATTTTACTGAATGATTAAAATTAAATATTGTATATTTATATTGTCTTGGAATCGTATATTTAATACAGGCCTTAGGTCCCTCTTTTAAGTGACAAGTTTAGTTTTATCAATTATATATGATATCTTTGCAACTTTACATTTCCTACTATTAGGAAATGTAAAAACATATCGGATGATTTATTTATTGAAACATTGCAAAACTATACTATCAAGATGGGCTGGCACATTTACAATATGGCAGTGACAAGCTGATTAATTTTTATTTGTTAAACGAACAGGAATATAAATTTGTTATTATTGAATGCAGCCTCAGGTAGTGAAATTGAGCAGGTACTGGAAAAAATGGTAGATTTTGGGATGGATGTAGGTAAGGATATATTTGTCGCTATTCTGATATATTTAATCGGTCGTTTTATCATTAAGCAGATAGTGTATTGATAGCCAAAGTTCTTGAAAAACGGAAGATAGAAACGTTGGGTAGCTCAAAGTGTTAAACTTTATCCGCTGTTCGGTCTGACCATGTCCAATTGGATATTTGATATGCATGATCTGGATGTTGACTGGGATGGAGAACATGTTCATGTTAATATGGGGGTAACCATAGTGAATTCCGTATCGGGGTTAGTCTCGGAGTCGGGGAGGAACTCGCTTTGGGACGTAACTGGACTATGAATGTTGAATTCGGATACCAATTGATTGATGATTTTGACCAAGGAATTATTAATTTCGGAACTGCATACCAGTTCTAAAAACATATCAAGAAGCAGATCAGTTCTATACACTGTCTGTCTCTTGAACTTTATTAAAATCACTATTTCTAGGTATTTCAGAATCTCTTTCAAACCTTTTACTTTGCAGCAAACAAATTAAATGATTTGCTGTATGAAAAAAATGGGTATAATTTATGGTTCCTCTACTGGAACTTGTGAAAGCATCGCACAGACAATAGCTGAAAAATTAGGTGTGGCATCAGTTGATGTAATTGATGCAAGCAAAATTACCACAGAAAAAGTGGGAGGTTATGATATCTTATTATTAGGGACTTCTACTTGGGGGGACGGTGAATTGCAAGACGATTGGTATGATGCTATTAAAACGGTGAAGACTGCAGATCTGAATGGTAAAATCGTTGCTCTCTTTGGTTGTGGAGATTCAGAGTCCTATTGTGATACATTTTGTGACGGTATGGGAGTTATATATGACCAGTTAAAGAATTCCGGTTGCACTTTTGTAGGAGCAGTTCCTGCCGATGAGTATTCGTATTCATCTTCGATAGCGGTAATCGATGGAAAATTTGTAGGTTTGGCTCTTGATGACGTGAACGAAAGTGGCAAGACCGAAGAACGTATAAACAATTGGATTGAAGAAATAAAGAAGAACTTGTAATTTTGACAATTGCCTTATGATAGCTTCAGACATTAACCCGGTAGAATTGAAAGTATTTCTGAATCATATTTATGAATTTAAAAAAGGAGTACGTCAGATGGTACTCTATACTACCAATAGGAAGTATGAAGATTTTGCTGTAAAACGGCTGACCAATCAAAAGATTAATTACATAATCCAGCCTGTGGGGAATGATAAGATAAACCTGTTTTTCGGTAGAAAAGAATGCATTAATGCCATTCGTTTCCTAGTGACTCAGCCACTGAACAAACTGTCACCCGAGCAGGATTTTATTCTTGGAGCTATGCTGGGGTATGATATTTGTGCACAATGCAAACGTTATTGCGAACGTAAAGTACAATAATCTCAATTTCACGTAGTTTTAAATGTAGTAGTAAAGGGATGTCTGAATAATTCTCAGGCATCCTTTTTCACTTTTTATGTGAACCATCTTTATATCTATTTTGTTGCATTATTAGCATAAACCTTAAAAATGAGAAGATATGGATAAAGAAAAAAAGAAAAAGATGGAACAAAAGAATGAGCTGACGAATAGTGGTCAGCGGTTTCCTGTTGAACAAGTGTCCAATACTGGTAAGCCTACCAAGAAACAGGTGAAAGCAGCGGTAAAAGAGTTGAATCCAGATGTGAACAGTTTGGGGAGTAGAGGGTAATTTAAAGTTGGATACAGTGATGGGTATAACTGAACAAATTGAAGAGGCGAAACGATCGGATTCATTGTTGCTGCTGGTGTTCTATGCAGATTGGTCTCCTCATTATGAATGGATTGAACCGTTGGTACATGAATTTGAAAAGCGGGTTAACATTGTGAGAGTCAATATAGAAGTCAATCGGAAGGTAGCCGATACTTATGAAATAGAAATAGCCCCCAGCTTTGTCCTCCAACGTAAGGACAAGGTATTGTGGGAAAAAACAGGCAAACTATTCCCGGGAGAATTAAGAGATGTCATTGAAATGTTTAAGAGTTGAGATCCATACATCCGTATGGATTAAAAAAGTTCCGTTGGTATGCAGCTACGGGACTTTTTTTCTTGTAGGCGGTTTTGTACAATGAAAAACATATCGTACCTTTGCCAAACATTTGATTAAATATTAAAGAATATATGTTCAGAAGTCATACTTGCGGAGAGCTCAGACTTTCCGATGCAGGCAAAAGTGTAACGTTGGCAGGTTGGGTACAGCGTGCACGTAAAATGGGAGGGATGACGTTTGTCGATCTTCGTGACCGTTACGGTATTACCCAATTGGTATTCAACGAAGCGGTGAATGCCGAACTTTGTGAACGTGCCAATCACTTGGGGCGTGAATTTGTTATTCAAATAACCGGTGAAGTGAACGAACGTTCAAATAAGAATATGAATATTCCCACAGGTGAAATTGAAATCATCGTATCGGAATTGAATGTACTTAATTCAGCGGTAACTCCTCCTTTCACGATAGAAGATAATAGTGACGGAGGTGATGATATCCGTATGAAATTCCGTTATTTGGATTTACGCCGTAATTGTGTGCGTAAAAATTTGGAACTCCGTCATAGAATGACAATGGAGGTGCGTCGATATTTGGACAGCAAAGGGTTTCTGGAAGTGGAAACTCCTATGTTGGTAGGTTCTACTCCTGAAGGAGCTCGTGATTTTGTTGTTCCTTCACGTATGAACCCGGGACAGTTTTATGCACTACCGCAGTCTCCGCAAACACTGAAGCAATTGCTGATGGTTTCCGGCTTTGATCGTTACTTCCAGATTGTAAAGTGTTTCCGTGATGAAGATCTTCGTGCAGATCGTCAGCCTGAGTTTACTCAGATAGACTGTGAGATGAGCTTTGTTGAACAAGAAGATATTATTTCCACTTTCGAAGGAATGGCAAAACATTTGTTCAAGGAGTTACGTGGAGTCGAACTGAGCGAACCGTTTCTGCGTATGACATGGGCAGATGCCATGAAATATTATGGTAGTGACAAACCAGATTTGCGTTTCGGCATGAAGTTTGTGGAGTTGATGGATATCATGAAAGGTCATGGTTTCTCTGTTTTTGATGATGCAGCATATATTGGTGGTATCTGTGCGGAAGGGGCTGCAAGTTATACCCGTAAACAGTTAGACCAATTAACCGAATTTGTCAAGAGACCTCAGATCGGTGCGAAAGGTATGGTTTACGCCCGTGTGGAAGCTGATGGCAATGTAAAATCCAGTGTAGACAAATTCTATTCACAGGAAGTCCTTCAGCAGATGAAGGAAGCGTTCGGTGCCAAGCCGGGTGACTTGATCCTGATTCTGAGCGGTCCTGATGCCATGAAGACTCGCAAGCAGTTATGCGAACTTCGTCTGGAAGTGGGACGTCAGCTGGGACTACGTGACAAGAATGAATTTGCTTGTCTGTGGGTAGTTGATTTCCCGATGTTTGAGTGGAGTGAAGAAGAAGGCCGTCTGATGGCCATGCACCATCCGTTCACTCATCCGAAAGAAGAAGATATTCCTTTGTTGGATACAGATCCGGCTGCTGTTCGTGCCGATGCTTACGATATGGTAGTAAATGGTGTGGAAGTAGGAGGCGGTTCAATTCGTATCCATGATTCACAATTACAGGCCAAGATGTTTGAGATTTTGGGTTTTACTCCGGAAAGAGCACAGGAACAATTCGGCTTCCTGATGAATGCATTCAAATACGGAGCACCTCCTCATGGTGGTTTGGCATATGGCCTTGATCGCTGGGTTTCTTTGTTTGCAGGACTTGATAGTATTCGTGACTGCATAGCATTCCCTAAAAACAATAGTGGGCGCGATGTGATGTTGGATGCTCCCGCTGCTTTGGATCAATCACAATTGGATGAGTTGAATCTGGTCGTTGATATAAAAGAGGAAAAGTAAGTTTTGTCTGCTTTTATAGAGTCTTGTATAAAAGACCGATAACGGGGGATCCGAACATAGCGTAGCGAATACTGTTTCAGCTAATTCGTTACGCTTTATCTTTTTGATTTAAAGTAGTCCGATAAGCTGAAACAGATTACAAACAAATGAAGGAAGCATATAAAAATCAAGCGTATGAAAGAGAAAAATACGATCAAGATAAAGCGTTATAAATCACCCTGCGGAGTGTTGCTGCTCGGTTCGTTTGGCGAAAAACTCTGCCTGTGTGACTGGCAGGTGGAAAAACACTGCGATCGTGTGAACCAACGGTTGAAGCGGATATTGTGTGCCGAATTTGAAATAAGTACGTCAGAAATAATCGAAGAAGCAATAGAGCAACTCAACGAGTATTTTGCAGGACAACGCAAAGAATTTAATGTGCCGCTTCTTTTTGTGGGCACGGATTTTCAGAAAACAGTATGGAATGAACTGCTAAAGATACCGTTCGGCAAAACAATTTCTTACGGTGAAATGGCCAAGCATATCGGGAGGCCCCAAGCAGTTCGTGCGGTAGCCAATGCTAATGGTGCAAATTCCATATCAATCTTTGCACCTTGCCATCGTGTGATCGGTAGTGACCACTCGCTGACGGGATATGGAGGCGGACTGTCCGCTAAAAAGTTTTTATTGGAATTGGAATCACAACCTCGGTTAATGTTATGAACAGACAAGAAACATTTCCAATGCTGTAATAATAAATAAAAAGGAATGGGTGATGAAAATGCCCATTCCTTTTTATCATATCTTCTTAATGAATTACCATGTTGTTCCTTGGAATACACTACTTTCGTTATAAGGAACCAGATACCCGTTCATTGTCAGCGTGTTGCCCGAGAAATTTGGATTTATAGTAACACTAGCCTGATTGGTTCCGCCAGTCAGTACAATGGAAACGGTGGCCGAAACGGCAATACCATTAATTCCATAATTATAGTACACATTACCGTCTTTATCCTGGCGCATACTTATTCCGTTCACATTTCCCTGAACCGTGACACCTCCCAAGCCGTTCGGGCTCCAGTTATACACAAAATTAGTAAAGGCGGTCTGAATAATACCTTGCCCATCGTTTACTTCCACATAATTCGTGTTAGAGGAAACAAAACGCATTATTCCATTACGGAATACAACGTTATCAGCTTCTAATACAAAAGAACCGTTTTTTAAAGCATTAATTGCTTGGACGTAGGATACAGAGTCCTGCTGAGCTTCCAAGGCTTTCTTTTCCTGACGTTCTTTCTTCCATGCTTCACGTTTAGCGTCTTCTCTTTGTTTTCTGGTTTGTGCATTTGTTACTCCGCTGAAGCAAACGAGTAACAATGCGGCTAAAAATAATACTTTTTTCATAATTAAGCTGTTTAGTAAATCAATAATATCTTTTGAATATTCTGATAACTAAAACAGCTTTAACCATGAATTGTTTAACGAATATGTGAATTTATATAACGATAACGTTTGTATTTAATCTATAAAGCGTCGGGTTAGATTTTCAAACTTATCAATACGCCGGTCACGGAGAAAAGGCCACCAGCGACGAACATTCTCGCTACGGGTCATATCCAGTTCCACTACCATATTTTCTTCATCCATATTGCTGGCTTGTACCAGTATTTCTCCTTGAGGACCTGCCACGAAGCTATTACCCCAAAATTGGATACCATTTGTCTGACCGGAAGGATCGGGCTCATGTCCTACGCGGTTCACGGCGATAACCGGCAGACCGTTTGCCACGGCATGGCCACGCTGCACAGTTACCCATGCATCTAGTTGCCGGATTTTCTCTTCTTGAGTGTCTGTGCTTTCCCAACCTATAGCTGTAGGATATATAAGAATTTCAGCACCTTTCAGTGCCATCAGCCGTGCACCTTCGGGATACCATTGGTCCCAGCAGACTTGTACACCTAGTTTTCCCAGTGACGTCTGAATGGGTTCAAATCCCAGGTCACCGGGAGTAAAATAAAATTTCTCATAATAAGCGGGATCATCGGGAATATGCATTTTGCGGTATTTTCCTGCTATACTGCCATCTTTGTCAAAAACGACGGCTGTATTGTGATACAGTCCCGGAGCACGCTTCTCGAATAACGAAGTAACCAGTACAATGCCGTATCCGGCAGCCAACTCACTGTAGAAACCGGTAGAAGGACCGGGAACCGGTTCTGCCAAATCAAACATATCCGTATCTTCTGTCTGACAGAAGTAAGAGGTGTTGTGCAACTCCTGCAATACAACCAGCTGTGCACCTGCCGCCGCCACCTGTTCTATATTGCGATGCAGTTTGCTCAAATTATGACGGATATCATTTGTGCATGTCTGTTGGATAATTCCTATTTTAATCGTTCTTTTCATACATATATTTATTAATATACACCTTCGGGATATTGCATGGTGACGCAATGCAACGAGCCATGTTGCTTTATCAAAGCAGTGCAGTCAATACCTACTATTTCTCTTCCGGGAAATGCTTCCGCCAATACTTCTTTAGCGCGCATATCATTTACAAAATCAGCATAAGTAGGATAGAGTACAGCTTCATTCATTATCAGGAAATTGGCATAAGTTGCCGGCAAGCGATGATGTTCCTCATCATAAACAGCACTCGCCATAGGCAGCGGAAGCAGGCGGTATGGCCTGCCGTTCAAAGTACGGAACGCTTTTAGTTCTTCTTCCATCATTGCCAGTTCCTTATAGTGTTCATCTTTTTCATTGGTGCACTTTACATACACAATGGTATCATCCGGACAGAAACGTGCCAATGTGTCCACATGGCTGTCTGTATCATCACCTGCCAGATAACCATGTTTCAACCATAGGACCTGTTTTAAGTTGAATGTTTCTTTTAGAAAATCCTCCACTTCCTGTCGGTTCATTTCATTTCTGTTTTTAGCCAGCAAGCATTGCTCTGTAGTCAGCAGGCTTCCTTTCCCATCACTTTCTATGGAACCTCCTTCTAAAATAAAATTCCGGCAGAAAACATATTCACCTTTCAGAACAGGATGGTGAAAATATAGTTCGTTATTAATCTGGTTATCATAATTTGCGGCAAACTTCATTCCCCAACCATTAAAACAGAAATCCAGTAGTAGGGGAGTAGCGTCTTCTTTCAACAAGGTGATAAAAGCATGATCGCGTGCCCAAGTATCGTTTGTGTTGATTTTTGATGTGATGAGTTTTTGGATATCAGCTCCATAATTATCTATACTATTTCTTATGGAATCGGGGTCTGGAGCCACAATCAACAAATTCTGACGTTTCAAAACCTCATAAGCTATCTTAAGAAAACAGGTATTCACTTCTTCCAACATGCATGCCCAGTCTGTGTCTTTATGGGGCCACGTTAGTTGAATCAAACTTTGTTTATGCCATTCGGCAGGTAAATAGGACATATTCATATTTTTAAATTTACTTCGCAAAGATATGAAATAAACTTTATAGGTTGATTAGTCATCGCTTCGTTTTTGTAACGAACCTTTCCTTCTTTTCCATAAGAACCAGCGGAACAGTTCGTCCCAAGTATTGAAATCTTTTTTATACATGAGACCTACTCCTTGAGTGGTCAGGGTAGATTTAGTAAAATAGCGGTCATTAGTCTGATTATATCCTCTCAAACGGAAATCTCCGTTTTTTGTCAATAACCATATCGCTTCAAAGTCTCCTACGAAATTGCTATTTGCCATCACATTCTCCTTATAGCCGAAGTTTCCATTTATCATTAGCCTGTTATTCAATAACCTGCCGGACAACATAGCTTCTGCTTCCACATCTGTCCAACCTTTTTCACCGGTACTCAGGTTGGCGCCTATGTTCCAGTTTTTATTGCCCATCCATTGGGACAACATATTGTTCAGCTGACCGGAAAGTGTACTGAAGGCTAAAGAACTGGTTGCATTAGAGGATTGGTCATTATTGGCATAATCATAGGTGTAGAACTTACCAATTCCCAGCAAATAAATAATCTGTGTATTCATTTGTTCTTCCGTACTGGTAGCACTACGTACCAATTCCCGGTCTTCCTCGCTTACAGTGGGCAGTTCCAAATCGAATTTAATATCCGGATTGGATAAATTTCCAGTCAGATTCATCAGACAGTTTACCTTCACCGTACCTTGGTTGCGCGAGGGATCTACTACCAAATCACTTAAAGAAGCAGAATTAACCGTGTATACCGCCTGTAAATCAAGATTCGCCTGATAAGGGTCACCTGAGAAAGTCACCGTGCCACCTGATTTCAAGGTAAAGTCCTTGCGTATTACTTCCTGCATGCTTAGTTTATACATACCTTGATCTATGACATAGCTACCGAACATACGGAAATCACCTTTATTGAAAAAATTCACTTGCAGATTTCCATTTCCGGTTGCTGTAATATTATCTCCCGCTACAGGATCCATGATAATTTTCATGGTAGCGTTGGGAGTTGCTTCTATCAACATATTGATGCGGAGATCCATAGGAGGTCCGTCTTCCTCTTTAGTCTTACGCACATTAGAGTGGTGGTAAAGATCGGTTTCCACATCATCGTGAATGCGCTTGGGAGTTTTGTCTACAAAAGTAATAAACTGGTTGCTCGCTGCTTCCGTGGTCACTCCGGTTATATAAGTGAAGCTGGTATTGCTGCCTGTAGTCAGTGAAGCGTCCACTGTCATCGCATTATTTCCACCATCCAGCACCACATTTCCTGTACCATATACTTTTCCGTAAAAAGGCATATTCCCGGCTTCGTAGGTATTGTACATCAACAGGTTGTTGCCTCGTATATTGAAATGGTACATTAGATTTTTCAGCTTTGTGTGATGCAGATAACCATTTACCAGTCCGTCATGTCCCTCACGGTCATAGACTTTTACATTCCTGAAATCCAGACTGCCCGAAGATATATGTATGGAGTCATCCCGGATTTGGAAATAGGTGTTCAACACATCAATTTTAGCATCCATTTTGGCCCGCACTTCACCTTCCAGATCCAAATGCTTGAAATCACCATATAAACGAACATTCCCGTTGACACGACCATTTATTTCACTGAAAATTCCTTCTATAAAAGGTTGTAAGAATCCCAGATTCGTACTATCTGCCCGAATCAACAGGTCAAGACCTTTTAACTTGGGAGAGACATACCCTGTCACATGAGTGGAGGAAATTCCTTTTTCCGCTATTTGGGCATCCAGTCGTACTCCGCCCAATTCCTTATCCCATACACCTGTAATATCGGCTTCTCCTAATAAAGAACGGTTCATACAGAAATTGTGCACATTTAGACGGGTTCGCATCACGGGGTTCTTCATAACACTTTTCAAATGAACCTTTCCAGTTACAAGTCCGCCAAACTCTACATCGTCAAACTGCACGATATCCAGTACATAGTCCAGCTTGATATTTCTCAAATCCACCCGGCAGGAATCACTTTCTTTCTTGGTCAGTTTACCATCTATCCTTAAATATTGGTCTTCATGTTCAAACAGGAAATTATTAATGAATACGCGTCCCGAATCTATGGCGATATGCGAAGGATGAATGTTCCATACCGTATCATTTAGCACTACTTTTGTGGGCTGTATGTTTATATCTGCCTGAAGAATAGGATGGGGGCCTTCCGTTTTGAAGAAACGGGTATCGGCGGCAAATTTACCACCGTAAGTCACATCAGTATTGTTTCCCCAGTTAATTGTTGTTTCCAAATGATCGTTTTTAGCATTGGCTTCCACTGAGAAGTTAAGCATTGCACCACTTTTCATTAACATACCGCCTCGCAGTGAGCATTTGAACCGGTCGGAAGGATTCTCACAAAATAAAACGCCTGAATCATAACGTGTTCCATTGTATCTGAATTCCGGAAAATGTCCTTCTACGTGCAACTTCTCCTCGCCATCGTTAAAATATCCTTTTAAAGATGCCGGCAAATATAATTCCAATGGAATCTGAAATAATTTGGATAGCACTTCGGTATTCTCCAAGCAGATATCAAACTGGAAGTTATTATGAGGCTCGGGCATATTATCCTTTATTGTCAGTAAGGACGGAATATAGCGTTGTACCGTCTTTACCACGCTGGCCGGAATGGTGTGGTAGGAATAGTCACCGCGTATCACTGCTGTCATGAAGGATGAATTTATGCGCAACTCTTTTTCACCGCTTACCTGTCCGGCTGTAATAGTCAGATTGTCAAGAAAACACCCTCTTTCATCGGGAGCGTTTAATTGCAGGCTGTCCAATGAAATACGCCCGTTCATGTCGTCAATGGATTTGCCGGTGAAATCGGCCGTGAGTCCCAGCGATATACTGGCATTCTCATATTTGTCCGACAAATGGAGGTCGTGGGGGCGCAGGTTCTTTACGGATGCCTTCAGATTAAAGTCAGGGATTGTTTTGGCAACATTGAAATTACCGTCTATCTGGACAGAACCGTTTGCGTCGTCCATGGACAAGCGCCCGTTAAAGCCTCCATCCTTATATACGCCATCCAACATGATATTTTCATATTGATATTGACTATATTCAAAAGAAGATATGATTCCTTTGATGTATGACTCCGGATACCGGTTCTTATAGTTGAAACCTTTCAGTTCCACATTGAAATCCACCTTGCCGAATTTCTTTTCCTGATTAAGTAATTTTCCCAAATCCAGGTCAGCACTTGCCACACTACCCGAATAGGTTCTGCTCATGCTTTGTTCATCAATGCTCATCATCACGTCCGTTTTCACCATGCCTGCCCCTGTATAGAACAAGCCTGTCAGTGTGAGATCATGCAGATAGCCCGCCGCTTCCCCGTTAAAACGAATATAGTCCAAACGTTGCAAAATGGGAGGAACCTTTCCCGTCAGGTTCGTCATCAGAACGTTTATGCCCTCTTTCGTCATGATCAGGTTACCCAGTTTGCCGTAAATGTACATATCCATGCCTGCATCCCAGTTACTCAGGGCCGCTTCCCCTGCAATCATCAATCCGTGGTGGTTAGCCAGCTGCAGGGTGGGGCAGTCCAAATGCTTGCCGTGACCGGAGAAAACAAGATTTAGATCCAACGGTTCTTCAAAACGTGACAAGGCAGGCACAAAAGGAGCCAAATCTTTCAGTATAACTGAAGCCTTCAAAGAGCCATCGTATCTTACATTTTCTGTCATTTGGGGCAATTCGGGCAGGCTGTCATACTTCAAGGTCAGACTATCTATCTTTAAAGCGGTATTTGAAAGTTCCACACCAAAATCCTTAATATCCAAACGTTTATTGTTGGCTGTAACTTTCATGGCAAATTTCTGCAATGAAAAACCACATTGTTCGTCAAAGCTGACCCGCCGGATGGCAGCATTCAACGAGTCGCTGCGCAATGCTTTCAGTGAAAGCGTCGCAGCGAGATTTTTTACCGATAGATGATGGGCATTGAACTTTCCGGGAGTTTCCGGTTCCGATAATATATCGTATGTCACTCTGCCACGCCTTATCAACACGGAATTAATTCGTAAATCCAAATTAGATTTTGTTTTAACCGTATCTTTGGATGCGAAAGCGTCTAACACAAACTGGAAATTAGGGGCAGATTCTGGAGTTTCCCGGTTCAAATTGACCGTAAATCCAAAAAGCTGGACACTGCTGATGGTGACTTTACCGTTCAGTAAAGGAAGAAGATCGAATTTTGCCGACAAGCGGGCTACTTTCAGCATCTCCTGATTCTTCCGGTCATGCAAAAGGACATCTTCCACAATGATGCGGTTCAGCAAACCCATATCAATCCGTCCTATAGAAACCTCCGTATTCAGTATGTTTTTTAATTCTTTAGTTACAAAAACAGATAATTTGCCCTGAACATACGGTATGTTCAGCAGCACAATTATTCCCAGGTAGACACCAATCAGTGTACCTAGCAGAATACGCACAGTGTACTTAAGACTCTTACTAGAAATCATTGTTTATTTTGGGCTAACAAAAATACGAATAACGTACGACGTAGCCCAAAATAAACGATTTTTTTTACTTGTTTTTATGCAATCTTTTCAACTCGAAGGAGAAAATGACACGGAAACATCCGATAATAAGGAAAGTGATGGACAGCATGTAGAGCACGGTGACAGCGCCAAGTCCGGGTTGCCAGATGATAGCCATAGAGCAAAGAATGGCCAGAATGCCAAACACCAGATACCATCCCCAGTCCTTCGTGCCATAGCGTTTCAAATCTGTGGAATAGCCACACAATGTAAACCCTCTGAACATCAACCAAAAAGCGACAATAAACGGAATCAGCTCCATGCTGACCAACGGATAGAATACCAGATAAATACCTATCAGTAAATCAATAATACCTCCGGCAAGATACCATCCCCAACTGCTGATTGTTTTTTTGTTTCCGGCAGCAAAAAAGATTTCCAGAATGCCACTGACCAGAATCGAGATACTGAAGATGACACTCAGTGCCACATAACTGCTCACAGGAGCGAACAATAAACATAGTGCTACCGCAATGTAGAGCAAGCCCAGCAACAGGGACATCCACCAATTTTTTACAGCGTAGCCTAAGCCACCAACTAATTCATTCATATTTGTTAAGTTTTAGGTTATAATTTGAACTAATAACGTCCCCTTTGCAAAAAGGTTTACCTACAAATACAAAAAAAGTCTTTAAATACCGCCGATTGACTTTTAGAACTCAAAAAATATTCCGAACTTTGCACGCTGAAAACTAAATTGATAGTTCTATTTACATTTTGAATAAAAAATGAATAAAAAAAGAATGAAAGATAACAAAATCCCTTCACCGTTAGTATCCCTTTTACCCGTATTCGTACTTATTTTATTATTGTTTGTCACTATCCGTACATTTGGAAGCGATGCCTTGTCCGGTGGCAGCCAAGTCTGTCTGTTAGTGGCTACAGCAGTTTGTGTGCTGACAGGTATGGCGGGATTCCATCGTCCATGGAAGGACTTCGAACTGGCTATCACCAATAATATAGCCGGGGTAAGTACCGCACTTATTATCTTGCTGATCATCGGAGCTTTGTCCGGAGCATGGATGGTCAGCGGTGTAGTCCCTACATTAATATATTACGGCATACAGGTTATTCATCCTCATTTTTTCCTGGTATCCACTTGCATTATTTGTGCGGTAGTATCTGTCATGACAGGCAGCTCATGGACTACCATCGCCACTATCGGCATCGCACTGATGGGAATAGGGAAGGCGCAAGGTTTCAGTGAAGGTTGGATTGCAGGTGCGATTATCTCCGGAGCCTATTTCGGTGATAAAGTTTCTCCGCTTTCGGATACCACCATTCTGGCATCTTCCGTAACGGATACACCGCTGTTCACTCACATCCGTTACTTAATGATTACCACCGTTCCGTCACTTGTCATCACTTTGATAATCTTTACCATAGCTGGATTGTCACATGAAGCCACTGATACCGGTCATATCGCCGAATACACCCGTATATTGAGTGATAAGTTCCATATTTCATGGTGGTTGATGATTGTCCCCGTTGTCACAGCGATACTGATTGCACGTAAAGTGCCTTCCATCATCACTCTATTTGTTTCTACGGCTCTGGCTACCGTCTTTGCCTTGATTTTCCAGCCCGGACTATTATGCGAAATCGCCGGACAAGGAGCCGAAGGGATTGCCGCCTTGTTCAAAGGAGGAATGGGAATGCTTTATGGTGGAACCCAATTGGAAACCGGTAATGCGGAAATAAACGAACTGATATCCACTCGCGGAATGGCAGGTATGATGAATACCATCTGGTTGATTATCTGCGCCATGTGTTTCGGAGGGGCGATGACAGCCGGAGGAATGCTCGGCAGTATCACTTCTGTCTTTGTACGTTTTACGAAAAAGCGGGTAGGAATGGTGTCATCCACAGTTGCATCGGGCTTGTTCCTGAATCTTGCTACAGCAGATCAATATATATCCATTATCCTGACGGGTAATATGTTTAAAGACATCTATAGTGCAAACGGTTATGAAAGCAAACTGCTGAGCCGCACGACGGAAGATTCTGTTACAGTCACTTCGCCATTGATACCCTGGAATACATGCGGTATGACACAGGCTACTATCCTTAGTGTTCCCACCATTGTGTATCTGCCTTACGCCTTCTTTAACATTATCAGTCCCTTGATGAGTATCACAATTGCTATACTGGGATATAAGATAAAGAAAAAAGCAGAACAGCCGGGCCTGTCATAATAATGATAGGATCTGATGATTATATATCTTTCACGTGAAAGATTAGCAGGGTTCAAAAATAACTTGTACATTTACCCACCCTAATAAATCATTTTATATTTTTACAATAATATGAAGAAACACATCACATTCGCTCTTCTGTTTGCGGCTGCATTGACAGCCCAGGCACAGCAGGGAGGCATTTCAGGTGAAATGCTGAATCAAATCAAACAAAGTTATAAGGCAACCCCTGCCGACAAAGCCATCCGTAACGCCTTAGGCGGAACAAGTATCAACACGTTGGCATTGAACCAAGAGAACCGTGCCGATTTTGATACGGAATTTTCACACAAGGTGCTATCCAAGGGGATAACCGACCAACAATCTTCCGGTCGTTGCTGGCTTTTTACCGGACTGAACGTGCTCCGCAGCCAGATGATTGCCAAATACGGACTGGATGAGATGGAGTTCTCACAGAACTATTGTTTTTTCTACGACCAATTAGAAAAAGCAAACTTATTCTTACAGGGAATCATTGATACCAGTGGAAAGCCCATGGACGACAAAATGGTGGAATGGCTGTTCAAGCATCCTTTAAGCGATGGAGGACAATTCACAGGAGTTTCGGATATTATAGAGAAATACGGACTGGTCCCCAAGAGTGCAATGGTGGAAACTTTCAGCAGTGAGAATACCGGAAAGATGAGTAACCTGATAGGATTAAAACTGAAGGAATTTGGTTTACAACTACGAGAAGCTGCCGCTGCCGGAGTGAAGCCGGTCGAACTGGAAAAGAAAAAGACAGAAATGCTGGGAACGGTTTATCGTATGCTGGTGTTGACCCTTGGCGAACCTGTTTCCACCTTTACATGGAGTCTGAAGGGTGGAGAAGCGAAAGAATACACTCCGATATCTTTCTATAGAGAGTTCTTGGGAAATGATCTGACCAACAACTACGTGATGCTGATGAATGATCCCAGCCGCGAATTCTATAAATGCTATGAAATAGACTTTGACCGTCACCGTTATGATGGCAAAAACTGGACCTACGTCAATCTGCCTATAGAAGATATCAAAGAAATAGCCATTGCTTCCATCAAGGACAGTACCATGATGTACTTTTCTTGCGATGTAGGCAAGTTCCTCGACAGCAAACGTGGCCTGTTAGATCCTGATAATTATGATTACGAATCATTGATGGGAACCACCTTCGGCATGGACAAGAAACAACGTATCCAAACTTTCTCCAGTGGCAGCAGCCATGCTATGACCTTGATGGCGGTGGACTTGGATAAAGCGGGAAAATCGAAAAAATGGATGGTGGAAAACAGTTGGGGCAGTGCCAGCGGATACAGAGGACACCTTATCATGACAGATAAGTGGTTTGATGAATATATGTTCCGTGTAGTGGCAGAAAAGAAATATGTTCCTGCCAAGGTACTGGATATTTTAAAACAGAAACCTATCCGTCTTCCGGCATGGGACCCGATGTTTGCTGACGAAGAATAAGCGTCATCTCTTTACATTGTATATAATTTAAGCGGACTGTACAGAAAAGAAAGACTGTACAGTCCGTTTTTTATTCTAAGGCATTGTGTATGTCTGCCATTTTTACTTCTTTTTAACTTCTCTCTTGTAAAAAGAAACATAATAGGGAAAATAGGTTTGTTGCAGTGATGAGTTATTGTATAATGGGCTTGCAGAAAGGTGTTTCTTGCATATTTAGGTATAATAAAAAATGGGAATCTCTTCGTAAGAGAACCCCATTTTTGTGCAAATATAGCCCATATTTGCTTTAAACGCAATTTTTTGTTCTAGAAAAATAAGAAAAAGTTGCAAACAGGCGCATCTCGTTTATAAAAATAGCATACGACAAAACCAGTAAATATTCAATTATCAGAGATCTAACTTGACTTTGGGGTTCTCTTACGAAGAGAACCCCAAAATATAGAGGATATCTGATAGCAAATCTGTTCCTCTTTTTCAAATAAAGGTATGATAAAATGTAATGTTTTGATGGGAACAACAAATGACAATCAAGACATAACGAGCGAAGCGCCTAAGTTACTGCTCTGCAGTTCAATCGCTTCTGCTTCAGACCCGGGGTCAAATGCAGTAACCAAGCCACAGGCTGGAATAGGGAAAGAACACCCTGAACTCTCGTGGTACTATATGTATCTTTCCTATAAGGAACTGAAGCGTTATATTGCAGTCTTCAGTGGCAGAAAAGCAGTAAAGCTCCGTACTTCGGAAGGGATAACCGAGGAATGTTACTTCTGTTTCAAAGTATTTTCTTATACCGAGGCAGGTCATCGGAAACGTTTCGAACAGTGTGATTATACTAAACAAGAGTATGCTGCTCGCCGTGAATCCGCCAGAATCGTGAAGGAGGCCTTTTCCACCGGTTCTGCCTCACAACTCAATGCCCTGACAGATGAAAAGGAAGTACAAGGTAGCGGTTGGTTATTTGTGTGCGCTCCTTTGGAGCAACTTCAGCGCATCTTGTCTGCCATGCTCCCCCGCCAATATCTGGTAACGGACTACGTTACCCATCGTGCTGCGGTCATTCCCCAGTGTCAGATGGAGGAATTCATCTATCTATATGAATCCATGCCTTATAATATTGAACTGTTGAACCGTCCTTTGGAGGCTTATCTTCAGAAGAAGCAACGTATTCGCATTACCGGTGGTATTTTTCATGGTAAGGAGGGGTGCATTATGCGGCTGCATCGCAATACAAGGTTAGTGTTCGCTTTTGGAAATATGACGGTGGCTATCAGCTATCTTCATGCTTTTCCGTTCGAGAAGGTGGACTAGGTACATATTATATTCTCTATTTAACAGAATGACAATAATATGTCCAATTCTTTAAAACAAGTAGCGACCAAGGGGGTTCTTTGGAGTTCGATAGAACGCTTTTCTGTGCAAGGTATTCAGTTTGTAATCATGATTATCATGGCCAGACTGCTAACTCCGGAGGATTACGGCCTTGTCGGAATGCTGACCATATTCTTGGCTGTTTCCCAATCATTGATAGACAGTGGATTTTCCCAGGCCTTGATACGTAAACAAAACCGGACAGAAGTAGATAATTCTACTGTGTTTTATTTCAATATAGCTGTCGGTCTTGCACTTTATCTGTTATTCTATATCTCCGCGCCTTGGGTGGCGGATTTTTATGGACTTCCCGAACTTTCTTTAGTGATGAGAGTGGTATGCTTGGGTATAATCTTTAACTCACTGGCTGTAGTCCAGCGTGCACTACTGACAGTCAGGATAGATTTCAAGACCCAGGCAAAGGCATCATTGATTGCTGCTGTTATCTCCGGTATGACAGGTATCATATTGGCTTATACAGGATTTGGCATATGGGCATTGGTATGCCAGCAACTGGTCAATCTGGGGATAAACACCTTGTTATTATGGATCTTTTCAAAATGGAAGCCCATGAGAACCTATTCCTGGAAATCTTTCAGGGAATTGTTCTCCTTTGGCTCCAAACTGTTGGCGTCCGGTCTGCTGGATACCACTTACAACAATATTTATCCCATTGTCATAGGCAAGGTCTTTTCCGCCGGTGATTTGGGACATTATACACGGGCCCAGCAATTCTCTGTTTTTCCCTCTTCTAATATTACAGGGATACTGCAACGTGTGACTTATCCCGTGCTTTGCAGCATACAAAATGATATTGACAGATTACGGGGAGTTTATCGTAAATTTCTCAAGTTGTCCGCTTATGTGGTCTTTCCTCTTATGACAGGACTTGCAGCGGTTTCCTTTCCGTTTATCCGGATTGTGTTGGGTGAGAAATGGATATTCTGTGCGGTTCTGCTTCAAATCATCTGTTTCTCGATGATGTGGTATCCCATTCATGCCATCAATCTGAACCTGTTACAGGTACAGGGACGTTCCGATCTTTTCCTTCGGTTGGAAATTATCAAGAAGGCGATAGGAGTCAGCATCCTTTGCCTGACCATTCCTCTAGGTTTGAAAACCATGTGCTTTGGGGGAGTGGTAAGCTCCCTTCTTTGCCTGGTAATCAATACCTTTTATACAGGAAAGCTGATACAAGTCGGTTTTATCATGCAGATGCGCGATTTGTTTCCCACTCTGGTGGTTTCCTTGCTGATGTTTGTCCTTGTGTTTTCCCTTCAGTGGATGACTGAGAATCTGTATGCCCAGTTGCTGGGCGGCATCATTTTGGGTAGTGGGTTTTATCTGGCTGTAACAAGGATTCTCCGCTTTCAGGAACTACAGGAACTGTTCTCATTGTTCTCAAAAAGATAAATTAAAAAAAAATGATATGGATAAAAGTTTGATAACAGTAACGTCTCCGTTACTGCCGGACCTTGACGATTTTCACGCAATGCTCAAGGAAATTTGGGCGAGCAAGTGGATAACAAACAACGGTTCTTTTCATAAGCAACTGGAAAAGGAACTGGCTGCTTATCTGAAAGTACCTTTTATCAGTCTTTTCACCAATGGGACACTGCCATTGATAACAGCTTTGCAGGCTTTGAGAATAACGGGCGAGGTGATAACCACCCCTTATAGTTTTGTGGCTACCACCCATGCCCTTTGGTGGAATGGTATCACTCCGGTTTTCGTGGATATCGACTTGTCTACAGGTAATATGGATCCGGATAAGATAGAGGCTGCCATTACACCCAGAACGACGGCCATTATGCCGGTTCATGTATATGGAAAGCCCTGTGATACCGTGCGTATTCAGGAGATAGCCGACAAGTATGGCTTGAAAGTCATTTATGACGCGGCCCATGCGTTTGGTGTGGAAGTAAACGGTGAAAGTATTCTGAATGCGGGGGATATGTCCACACTCAGTTTCCATGCCACCAAGGTTTATAATACGATAGAGGGTGGTGCTTTGGTCATGCACGATGAACAGACCAAGAAACGTATAGACTATTTGAAGAATTTTGGCTTTGCTGATGAGGTGACCGTGGTGGCTCCGGGTATAAACAGTAAAATGGATGAAGTGCGTGCCGCATACGGACTGCTGAATCTGAGGCAGGTGGATTCCGCCATTGCTGCACGTCGTCAGGTTGCCATAAAGTACCGTGAAGCGTTGAGTGGGGTGGATGGTATCACATTCTTTGATGATATGCCGGGCGTGAAGCACAACTATTCATACTTCCCCATTTTTATAGATGCAGAGAAATATGGCATGACCCGTGATGAACTTTATTTCAAGATGAAGGAGCATAATGTATTGGGTAGAAGATATTTTTATCCTTTGATAAGTGAATTCTCTACTTACAGAGGATTAGAGTCGGCATGTCCTAAAAATTTGCCGATAGCGCATAGTATTGCTGATAGGGTGATATGTTTGCCAATGTATCATGACTTGGATGCTAATGCAGCGGAGCGTATTCTTAATTTAATTGTCAAATGATGAGACAAAAAAAAATATTGCTTCTTGGCGGCCTACGTTATTTACTTCCTGTAATAGAGGCTGCTCATAATCAGGGCTATCATGTGATAACATGTGACTATATTCCGGACAACATAGCTCACAAATATTCAGACGAATATTATAATGTAAGTATTATAGACAAGGAAGCCGTACTTGCCTTGGCTCGCAGACTCCAGATAGACGGAATCATGTCTTTTGCCGTTGATCCTGGGGTTATTACAGCCGCTTATGTTCAGGAACAAATGAGGTTGCCTGCATTCGGTCCTTATGAATCGGTTTGTATTTTGCAGAATAAGGACAAGTTCCGTAATTTCCTGACACAACATGGATTTAATGTTCCTAAAGCAAAAGGCTTTTCTTCCATAGAGGAGGCTTTGTCCGAAAGCTATTGGTATCCTTGGCCTGTGATAGTAAAGCCTACGGATGCGGCAGGAAGTAAAGGGGTGACAAGGGTCGACAGCCTGAAAGAGTTGAAATCTGCCCTTGAATGTGCGTTCGAACATTCCATATCCAAACGGGTAATTGTGGAAGAATTTATAGAAAAGCAAGGGTGCTCTTCGGACACGGACAGTTTTTCTGTAGATGGAGAACTGAAGTTTGTGTCATATTCCGCACAGCGTTTTGATTCAGATGCTGCTAATCCATATACTCCTTCCGCTTATAGTTGGCCATCTACTTTCACTACAGATCAGGAGGCTGAATTGACATCTGAATTGCAACGACTGTTAAAACTTTTAGGTATGCGTACTTCTATTTATAATATTGAAACCCGTATTGGATTAAATGGTAAGCCTTATATAATGGAAGTTTCTCCGAGAGGTGGTGGCAATCGCCTGGCAGAAATGCTTCGTTTTGCTACAGGAGTTGACTTGATAACCAACGCAGTTCGTGCAGCAGTCGGTGATGATGTGACTGATATAGAACAAAAAACATATAAAGGACATTGGGCAGAGGTGATATTGCATGCGGACAGGGCAGGACATTTTAAATCATTGGTCATTGATGCTGAATTTTATCAGTCTCATGTGATTCAAACTGATTTGTGGATTAAGGAAAATGACCCGGTTTCTGCTTTTAAAGGCGCCAATGATGCAATAGGTACGTTGGTTTTGAAGTTTGAATCAGAATCTGAATTGAAACTGGCTTTAGCCCGTCAAAAGGATTGGATAACCATCGAATTAAAGTGATGGAAGTTATAGGCGGATATTTAGAATTGGAGTTGCGTAAGGGCATGCACTACCATGAAACTGCTGTTCAACTAAACTCGGGTCGCAATTGCTTTGAATATATCCTGTTAGCCCGTAAATACAAGAAGGTTTATATTCCTTATTATACATGTGAGGTTCTGTTACAGCCATTGATAAGACATCACATACCTTATGAATTCTATTCTATCAATGAAGATTTGGAACCAACAGAGCATAAACAGTTGTTGTCGGGAGAAGCCTTTCTTTATACTAACTATTTCGGGTTGAAGCAGCGTTGTGTTGAAAGCTTGTCTGAAGTTTATGGCTCTCAACTGATAGTTGATAATGCACAAGCCTTTTATGCTCCCCATCTTGATGGGATTGATACATTCTTCTCGCCAAGGAAATTCTTTGGTGTAGCTGACGGAGGGTATGTATATACAGATAGTGTGTTAGAAGCTGATTTGATTCAAGATAAATCATATACTCGAATGCAACATCTGTTGGAACGCATTGACGAAAGTGCTGAAAGAGGTTATAATTCATTCAGAAAAAACGATGATGCTTTGGATAATCAACCAATGTGCAGGATGTCCGGATTGACTGATAGAATTCTTTGTGGGATAGATTATGGTAATGCAAAACGTCGTAGAACAGACAATTTCCTTTATTTGCACCAATCGTTACAAGGAGGTAATTCTTTGAAATTGGAGTTGAATTCCAATGATGTTCCGATGGTTTATCCGTTTTATACAGCAGATATTAGTTTACGTGCAAGATTAATAAAAGAAAGGATATTTGTAGCCACTTATTGGACAAATGTCTTGGAGTGGTGTAAGCCAAAAGAACTGGAATATGCATTAGTGAATCATATTATCCCATTACCTATAGACCAACGGTATGGAAAGGAAGAAATGGATAGAATATTAGCAATAATTTAAGATGGAAAAATATAGTATATATTTAAGACCATTCGCAGAAGATGACTATCTTCTGATAAACAAATGGCGTAATGATCACGAATTGCAAAGAATGACAGGTGGACTTATCAAGTATGTTTCTTTGGAAATGGAACGTGAATGGGTACACCAAAAGATGATGGACAATGTAAGGGATTTATATCTTGCCATATGTTTGAATGACGGTTCGCATAGGATGATTGGTTATATATCTTTGAACAATATTGACCATCTGAACAAAACTGCCGATGCTGGCGGTACTGTTATAGGTGAGAAAGATTGTCAAGATGGCTTTTCAATGTTTGAAGCATTAAAACTTCTGTTGGATTATGCTTTTTTGCAATTGAACATGAACCGTATTACGGCATCCTGTCTTCCGGATCATTTTCTTGCACCTTATTCATTGGGAGCTTTTGGCTTTGAAAAGGAAGGGAGAATGCATGAGTGTATTTATAAAAATGGCAGTTATCAAGATATGGACTTATATGCATTGTTGCGGAAAAAGTATGATAAAATAGAATCCGATGGAGGGTATTCTATTAAGTCTTTAGTTAGAAGATGTATCAAGTTAAGAAAGGAGGAGAAGTCGTGAAAGCTTTTATATTCCCTGGACAGGGATGTCAGAAGCAAGGAATGGGAAAAGATCTTTATGAAAAATTCCCTGTTGCTCGTGATTTATTTGATAGGGCAGACGATTTTCTTGGATGGAAGATTACTGATGTGATGTTTCGTGGTTCTGAGGAGGAACTGATGCAAACCAAGAATACACAGCCTTCTGTTTTTTTATATGAAGTCGCTTTGGCTCTTTCCCAACAGGATGTAACTCCCGATGTTGTGGCTGGTCACTCATTAGGAGAATTTGCAGCTTTAGTCGTTGCCGGCGTAGTAAGTTTTGAAGACGGCTTGAATCTTGTTTTAAATCGTGCGTTAATCGGGCAGAAAGCTTGCGAAAAATACCCGACAGGTATGGGTGCGATTATAGGACTCTCAGATGAGTATGTAGCGAGGCGCATTAAGGAGATTTGGAATGAAAGCGGCGAACCGATTTATTTTGCCAATTATAATGGTCCCGGTCAGGTTGTTATCACCGGTTCTAAAAAAGGTGTGCGTATGGCGTGTAAGGCTTTCAAGACTGAAGGAGCCAAAAAGGCAGTTCCTTTGGCTATTGCTGGTTCTTTTCATTCCCCTTATATGAATGAAGCACAGGAAGAGTTGGGTGCTATTATACAAAAAACGGCATTCAAAGAAGCGAAGATTCCTGTTTATCAGTGTGTCGATGCTCTAGCGCATACTGATTCAGAAGAACTGAAAAAGAACTTGATTATACATATTACACATCCTGTGTTGTGGACTTCTATGGTTCAGAATATGGCTCAAGATGGTGTAAATAGTTATTTAGAAGTGGGAACGGATGATACACTCCAAAAAATAGTGAAACGTATGGAACCTAATAGTGAAGTGGGTTCTTTGCTACATATTCCCACTTATGATGGAATCATTACGGATTATTCAATTATAAATAATAACAAGTAAGTAAATTATGGAATTACAAAAATTTATCGAAAATTTCGCAGCAGAATTCGATGAGACTCCCATGGAGTTGTTTAAGGCAAACGCTGATTTTAAGTCATTCGATGAATGGAATTCATTGACTGCCCTTTCTATCATTTCTATGGTGGATGAGAACTACGAGAAGACCATAACAGGTGCCGATCTTCGTGCCAATACTACTATTGAAGACCTTTTCAATTTCGTAGAGTCATTATGATTAATCCCTTTTTATTAGAAGGAAAAAAAATATTGGTAACGGGTTCCTCTTCTGGTATTGGAAGAGGAATTGCCATTGAATGTTCAAAGATTGGTGCAAAAATTATTCTGAATGGGCGAAACCTCCAACGTTTGGAAGAGACTTTGGCTCTGTTGGAGGGTGATGGGCATGCAATCATTGAGGCTGATTTGTCCCAACAGGAGGGTTTGGATGCTCTTGTGGCTGCTTTGCCGGAATTAGATGGATGTGTGTTTTGTGCAGGTATCCCCCAAGTTTGCCTTGTAAAGCATTTCAAACGTGCAGATTTGGAAACTATTTTTAGTGTAAATACTTTAGCACCCATGCTGCTTACCTCTGCTTTGGTTAAAAAGAAGAAAATAACTAAAGGGGCGTCATTGGTATTTATTGAATCTATCTCAGGGATCTTTGTGGGAACAAAAGGTGATGTGGCCTATAATGCTTCTAAAGCAGGACTTAATGGCTTTGTCAAAGGAGCAGCCTTAGAATTTTCCACACAAGGTATTCGTCTTAATGCTGTTAATCCGGGACTGGTGCCTACAAACATATTGGATTTGACAAATTCTATGTTTGCAGAGGAGCATCATATCGATATCATGCAGGAAAGTTATCCTTTAAAAAGATTAGGTAAGCCCGAAGATATTGCTTACGGTGTAATTTATTTGCTTTCCGATGCTTCGAGCTGGGTTACAGGGACCAATCTTGTCATTGACGGTGGTTATGTGTTAAACTAAACAATTTGTGCTATAATGAATTCATGTGGAATTATGAAAGAAACAATAATTAAAATATTATCAGATATACGTCCGGAGTTTGATTTTACTCAGGATGTGGATTTCATTGAAGCAGGTATGCTCGATTCATTTGATATTGTAACGTTGGTCGATGCTATCGAAGAAGAATGTGGAGTTGCCATTTTAGGCTCTGACATTCTCCCCGAAAATTTTTGCAGTATAAACGCTATCTTTAAAACAATAGAGAAGAGTAAAGTATAATTATGGTTACTTCATTCAATAATAAGACAATCTCGGCTGTTTATTCGGTATTACCTTCGCAAGAAGTGGATTTTTTAGACGAAGCCCGGAACTATTCCTTTTCTGAAGCGCAAATGTTGAAACTCAAAAAAGTGATGGGGTTTGGAACTCGTAGAGTGGCTAAAGAAGGTGAAACTGTGGCTGATTATGCTATTTATGGCATTCAACAGATGTTGAACGATGGTGTATTTAAAGAAGAAGAGATTGGAGCTATCATTGTTACCACTACTTCTCCAGATCATTTTATTCCTCCTGTTTCCAATATTATTCAAGGGAAGTTCAACTTTGACGAAGACACTGTGTGTATAGACATTTCACAAGGGTGTTGTGGTTACACGGTAGGACTGACTTATTCATTTATGACTCTTAATTCTATTGGAAATAAAAAAGTCCTTTTGGTAGCCGGTGACATGCTTTCATTCAAAGTCTCTACTCGTGACAGAGCCAGTCGTCCCATTGTAGGTGATGGCGTTTCTATCAGCGTAGTAGAAAACACGACTTATGACAACAAGGTATATTGTTCATTGAAAAACGATGGTAAGGATGCTTTTGCAGTTTACATACCTGCAGGAGGTGCTCGGATGCCCATCACTTCTGAGAATACAGTGGAAGAACCTGATGAATTTGGTAACTGGCGAGGCAAACAACATTTGGTTATGCAGGGAGATTTGGTCTTTAATATTATTATTAATATGACCCCGGTGATGATTGAAGAGTTGTTGGATAAAGCCAATGGTAAAATAGAGGATATCGACTATTTTATTTGTCATCAGTCCAGTTCTTTTACCTTGAAAAAGTTAGCACAACGTTTGGGAGTATCTCAAGAACGTTTGCCGCGTGATATTGTTCCTAAATATGGAAATTCAAGTAGTGCCTCAATTCCTGTAACCTTGTGTGAACATTATGATGAGATGTTCGCTGATAAAGACAAACAAATGATTATGTTTGCTTCTTTTGGAACGGGTATGTCATTGGGAGCTGTATATATGGAGGTCCCTAGATTCAAGGATTGTAAATTTATAGATTACCCTCATTCTATTTGATAAAGATGCAAATCATTCAGATTGTTAATTCGCTATTTCAGTCTAATACCTATATTCTTTCTATTGGTGAATCCATAGGCGTTTGGCTTGTTGATATGGGGGATATTAGACCAATATTGAAATGGATGAGTGATAATGGAAAGAAAGACGTAATAGGGGTATTATTAACTCATACTCATTTTGATCATATTTATGGGCTGAATGATTTGCGCCAGTTTTTTCCCGATTGCTATATTTATGTAGCTAATGAGATTGGTTATAAAGCCTTATTCGATAGTAAGCTTAATCATTCTAAGTTCAGTGAAATTGGCACTTTTACGTTGGAGAGTTCAAATAACGTCTTTAGATTGGACCAAATGATACATCGGATTGTATTGTGGAAAGGCCTTGAAGGTGATTGCTATCCTGTGGAGGGGCATAGTCATGATTCTGTATGTTATCATATCGGTAACTATCTTTTTACAGGAGATTCATTTATTCCTAATATACGGACAGTATCAAAACTAAAAGAGGGTAATCGTGATGAAGCTGCTGACACAGTTCGCTATATTGTGAAAACATTCGATAGAAACACATTTATTTGTCCTGGGCATAAAGATGTTTGTTATCTAAAAGAGGTCGAGTTTAGTAAAATGGTGTAATAATATAAATTGCATTTGATGAAGAAGAATTTAATTGAATATTTTGAGGATACTGCTTTCCGGTATTCTAACAAAGTTGCAGTAATTGATCGTGAACGTTCAATTACTTTTTCTGAATTACGTGAGAAATCCTTAGTTTTAGCTTCTGCTATCAAGGCTAAAAACTCCCCTGTGGCTATTTATTTAAATAAAAGTATTGAAAGTGTCTTTGCAGATTTAGGAGTTATTTATTCTCGAAACTTTTATATGAATCTAGATGTTAAAACACCTTCAGAGCGTATAAAGAATATCATAGATCTGATATGTCCATCTACTATCGTTACCAATAATCAGTATATTGGTTCTCTTGAGGGAGTATTGCCCGAAAATGTTCAAATTATAAATTTGGATCAGCTTGATCAGACTATACCCATCTGTGAAGAATCCATTTTTGCAGAATTGAGTTTGCAAATAGATACAGACCCCCTGTGCATAATAAACACATCGGGTTCGACAGGCACGCCCAAGGGAGTTGTGCTTAATCATAGGAGTTTTTTTGATTTTACAGAGTGGGCTCTTGATAAATTTAGTTTTAGTGATAACGAAATTATAGGTTCTTTATCCCCTTTAGTGTTTGATATCTATAGCTTCGAACTTTGTATGTTAATGGCAAAGGCGAGCACAATTGTTGTTATACCCGATCATCTTTCAGCTTTTCCCGCATCAATTCTTAAATTATTGGAACTTCATAAAGTGACTTTCCTGTTTTGGGTACCTACTATTATGGTTAATATAGCCAATATGAATTTGCTTTCTGATTTTAAGTTATCAGCCCTTAAAACTGTATGGTTTGCTGGTGAGGTATTTCCTACTAAACAATTTAACTATTGGCACAAGAATTTTCCATATACCATTTTCGCTAATTTATATGGTCCTATTGAAATTACTTTAGATTGTACATATTTCATTGTAAATCGAAATCTCCAAGATGAAGAGCCTATCCCTATAGGTTATCCTTGTCGTAATACGGATATTCTTATTTTGGATGAAAATAATAAACTGGTGAAGGAACATAATAAAGAAGGTGAATTATGTGTTAGAGGAACGTCTCTGGCCATGGGTTATTATAATAATTCGGAAAAAACTGCGGCTGCGTTTGTTCAAAATCCTCTTAATTCTTCATATCCTGAAATAATATATAGAACAGGGGATATCGTTTATGTGAATGAACAAAATGAAATTGTCTTTAAAGGCAGAAAGGATACTCTTATTAAACATATGGGCTATCGTACAGAATTAGGCGAAATCGAACATATTATTATTAACAAGTTGAAGCTTGTAAAAAATGGATGTGTGGTCTATAATTTTTCCCAGAAAGAAATTACTCTTTTTTATGAAGCAGACTCAGAAATAACACCGGCAGAATTCAGAAAACAGATTGGAAAAGAACTTCCCAAATACATGTTGCCTACAGTGTTTTACTATTTGGATGAACTACAGCGTAATACAAATGGTAAGATTGATAGGTTATTCTATAATAAGCAGGTTAATGGATAAAAATCGTGGTCATCATATAAGGTTTGTCGTTCTTGTGCGTGATATCTCATTAATCCTAATTATAAATGTGTAATGAATAGAATCGATTCATTAAAGGATTTGAATGCCTTGGTTAACGAAATTCGATTATTACGTAAGGGGTATATTTCAAATCTGTTTATTAATCCATTAAAAAATAGTTTGTGGATAAAAAAAAGGGAGTTGTTTTATATTTCTTTTACAGAAGGCTTTTTCGTAATACGCAAAAGCCAATTGGTCAATTGTCTTTTTTATATCACTACTGACACTGAACATCTAAGGCGGGGGCTTGCTGACTATTACCATTTACTAAATTTTACTATTATGGTAGATTTGGTAGGAGATGCCAAAATAGTATCTATTAAGCAAATATTTCTTGATTCTGGATTTAGGCAATATGAGTTCATTTATAGGATGAGTCGGGTTGGTATACCTAACCTGAGTTCATTTGATTCTGGTGTTTCATATGCAGAATTAAATGATACTAATATTATTCGCCAGTTACTTTTGTCAAATTTTAACCCGTTATCAGAACAGATACCCGAGGTTGAGGAGATAGTACAATTCATAAAAAACAAAAGAATTTTAGTTTATAAGCAGGGTAATGAGATTTGTGGATTCATCATATTTGAGCTGACAGGTTTAACTCTTTATTTACGGTATTGGTTTGTTTGCTCCCAGTATAGAGATTTTCATATTGGTTCAAAACTATTCAATGCATTTATGTATGAAGGGAGAAATACCAAGCGCCAGTTGTTTTGGGTAATAGCAGATAATGAGAATGCGATTAAACGCTATAAACATTATGGATTTGAGGCAGAGAATATGTTTGATTATGTGCTAATGAAGAGTGATATGAATACTTTTATTGAATGTAAGCCCTCAATTTAGGGCTATAAATTAAAAGGTTTATCTTCGTTGCAACCAAAATTTAAGAAAGTATGTATAGTAGTGAAGATTTAGAAAGGTTTTACTTTCAGTACCAAACCGAGGCATTGCCTCATGGAGAATCTCTCCAGTCGTTCTGCCTCTAGAACAAAGTTCCTTATAACATCTTGTTAGCGTCCAAAAATGACGTATAGGATAAATGATATAAAAGCTAGAACTTTGCTTTGGTTAAATCAAAAAGCCAAGTTTATGTATAGTTACAATTATTTTGAGCGTCTGTTTTGCGCTATAAATTGGAAGGCATTCCTGCTGGTGTTTCGATTGAGAAATTCTGTATGTCGAACCAAGTTCCCTATAACTTGTTTGCCAAATGGTACAAGGATACCCACAAGAAGATAGTTCCCGTTCAGGTTTTAGGTGCTCCCTCCCCGGAATCAGAAATGAAGGAAATTCTTTCCCCAATCCGGGATGGAAAGCCGGAAGTGGATACTCGGCTTTCTTCGGGTAGTGAACTTCGAATCCTGGTGGATATCCGCATGAGCATAGGAGACTCCTGCCCCTTCTTCAGACCCCCATTCAGATAAGTAATCTGTTGTCTAAAAAACATTATGGGAGGAACGGCTAAAAGTCCGTAATAAGGCTCTTTATGATGGTAAGAGCCAGAAGGGAATCCATAACAAGAAGCGTGATAGTGACAAGGATGATTTTGACGGCACTCCCCAATCGCTCAATTCCTCCTTTTCGCAGTCCGGTGAGGCTTCTGCTCGTGAAGAGAACGTGGGAGCAAAATCAAAGGAGTCCCGTCTTTATCGTCAAGGACTTTCTTACCGTACCATGAGCGCCGACAATACGGTTTGTCACAACAGTGATATCCGTCGGTTACCCGTAGGTGCCATCATTATTAAACGTTTCCGCAAATATGCATACGAGCAAATAAGGCATTGCCGGAATAGTTTAAAGATCAAAGAGATAATCATAAAGTTACGCATTACGCTTGACGTTCTGCTCAGTGACGGTCATCCGCCCCACGGAGAGTTGATTGAGAAGGCCATAAGTTATATGAATACTTTTTGGGTCCGGCTGTTGGCCTACTTGAATGACGGCTCTTATTCAATCTACAATTCCATTGCGGAACGTTTTATTCGCCCCTTGGCCGGTGAGCGGAAGAACTCGTTATTTTTCGGAAGCGACAGGATGGCCCGTGTCTCGGCGGTATATCATACCATCATCTCAACCTGCAAGATGCAGTGTGTGTCTGTGTACTGGATTATTTCAAAAGATTTTTCAGCGCAATTGTTAAAGGACGTAGGCATTACGAACATTTGTTACCTTTGACAATCGGGCTGAACTAACAATAAAACTTAAAAATCAGTATCCTTTTTGACATTATTTATTAGGAAACCGCCTTATAGCGGCTTTCCTTAGGGTACACGTCAAAATTGGATGCTAACAGTACTTTCAGTCTTTGTGGCATAAAACGATTGTTTGCCAACGAGGCTTTTTCTCATTTGAATAATTTTATTTTATGGAAAACTTGCAAGAAGTGAATGGTTCCCGTCCTTTGATGGTTACCATTCAATGTCTTACGTATAATCATGAGCCTTATATCCGTCAGTGTTTGGAAGGTTTTGTGATGCAGAAGACGAATTTTAGGTTTGAGGCTATTGTACATGATGATGCTTCTACGGACGGAACTGCGACCATTATACGTGAATACGCAGAAAAATATCCGGATATTATCAAGCCGATTTATGAAACGGAGAATCAATATTCAAAAAGAGACGATTCATTGACACGCATTATGAATACTCATACACATGGTAAGTATGTGGCCATGTGTGAAGGTGATGATTATTGGACTGACCCGTTGAAATTGCAGAAACAGTACGAAGCATTGGAAAGGCACCCGAAATGTTCCATTTGTTTTTGTAAGGTAAATATGATTAATAAATTGGGAGAGCCGCTTTGTCGTTCAATACCTAACGATAGTGCATCTTTACCTACTATTGTAACCTTAAAGGAGTATACATATAATGAATTTTATATGGGGTATTGGACATTTCATACATCATCATTTTTTGTTCGATATGAAATACTGCAAAAAAATGATGAGTATAGAAAACATGTTTTTCGTGATTTCCCTTATGGAGATATGCCTCTTTTACTTAGTGCTTTGTTGAATGGATATGGCTTTTACATTTCTGATTCAATGAGTGCTTATAGGGTCCTGTCGGGAGGATATAATTCCTCGTTATTGGCTAATCCCCAAAAATTGCTTTGTGATCAAGGTAAAGTAATTCAGGCATTACGAGAATTTGATGTGTTTACAAATCAAAAATTTCATATAAATATCGAGCGCAGAATTTTACGTGGGAAGTTAGTAATTAGTGTAGCTTCAAATAATCTTGGAACGTTCTTCTCTAGAAAATATTTATTTATATATAAAGAATGGGGATTAATCAGAACAATGTATATGATATTAAAAACTATTTCTCCTAAGTGTGCGAGTATGATGAAGAATTTTATAAATAGATGAAAATGATAGCATTGATTTCTCATAGGAAGTATGGTAAAAAAGAAATTGATATATTTATGATGACAATATAAGGATGCTGATACATATTATTCACTTATCTCTAACTTTTTTGATGTTATGGGCTTTATATAAGTCTGGCTGTCGAATATCTTGTATCCAAAAGCTGTCTTTTAAGGCAATGGTAAAGGCTTCTTGGCTTGGAGTTCTTGCTTTTACATTAAATGAAGGATTAAGGTTTGGACGAGGATTGGATTATAATATATATGCAGATCATTTTTATAATAGAACTTCGGAATGGTTTTACGATGAATATGAGCTTATCTTTGCTGCTATTGTGAATTTCTTAAAAAACAATGGTTGCTCTTTTCAGTGGTTGGTGATGCTAATGAGTTTTATGCTTATTGTATCATTGGTTTGTTTCTTAAGAAACTTTAGACAGGCAGCTCCTTGGGGGCTTCCTGCATTTGCACTTTTATGTTCACAGCCAGAAAATATAATGCGTTGGTACTTTGGCGCTTCATTTCTTATTATTGGTTTCTCTTTTTTCTTTAAGGAAGAAAAATGCAAAAAAGATACCATAATTTTTGTGTTTTTCTCTATTATTTCTGTATTGATTCATTATGGATTGGTCATTATGCCTATTGCATATTATTTAATGACTATCCCTAAACGACCTTTGTTAAAGCCATGGATTGCAATATCTTTATTTTTTCTTATTGGCATATTTTTTCAGACTGAAACGATGTTGATATTTACGGAATATTTGAACCTCTTTTCTTTATTGAGCGATAGATCAAGTGATTATATTGACAATATAGAACAGTGGCTTACTGGAGGGTCTGATATTTTGACATTTAAGCCATTTCCGTCTAAACCTTTAATAATAGTATATTGTATTTCTGTTTGGTTGGGCTACCGTTTGGTAAAGATTTTGGATTTGAAAAAATATACTATTTTGTATAATATATTTTCTGTAGGGTTTGTTGTTTTACCTATTGGTAATCAGTTGGAAATAGCTACTAGGTATCAACAACTGTTGTTCTTGTATCAATTTGTGATTTGGGGATATGTTTTAAAATATCTGAGATTTAAAAGTGGAATCTTGATAAAGAGCAAGCAGGTTTCTATAGTTGTGTTTTTAGTCTGTATAGGTTATGTAAGTTGGTTTTCTTTGCAAAAACTTAGAACTCAAGAATATTATCAGCTCTATATATGGAATAGCAATGGGAGAAAATTTTTGGATCTAAATAAAACATATTATAAAGATTTATGGAAGGTACAAAGAAAAAAATGAGAAATAAAATTTGAATGTCATTTGTAGTAATAATTGTTTTATTGTTACTTTTCTTCCGAATAATAAGATTTGTAATGTTGCAATATAAGTATGATTTGATGAAAAATAAATAGTAAGTAATAAAAGATGAAATGGAAAGAATATATATAGATACTGAAGTAACCAAAGGTGTGAATGCTGGAAGTAAAGCACGCTTTGATTGTCGAAAAATTTTAGAATCTTATGGGTATGAAGAAAGAACTGTTCTTGCGAAAAAGAAGTTCTTTTTTAAATCAATAAAGTCTGTAGTAGCTATGCTTATTTCTATACAGAAGATGTCAGAAGTTGTTCTCCAATACCCCTTGGATAATAGTTTGTATATTACAGAACTTATAGTTGAAGTATGTAAAAAGAAGAAATGCAAGTTGTCAGTTTTGATACATGATATAAATTCATTTCGAACTACAGGGCACATTGCTAATAGAGAAATAAGGATTTTAAAAAAAGCGGATAATCTTATAGTGCATAATGATATGATGTGTAAAATATTGAAAAATCATATTTGTGATGCTCATTATTTTATATTGCAAACTTTTGATTATTTAATATCTCAAGCAAGTGAGGAAGGTACTTTTGAGAATACCGTAGTTTTTGCTGGAAATCTGAAAAAAAGTATTTTCTTAAAAAATATAAAAAACTTGGGGGTCAAGTTTAATTTGTATGGGGCAAAAGTTGATGAATTAGACTTGATATGTAATGATATGGTTAGCTATAAAGGAGTTTTTCAGCAAGATGATTTATCTGCATTGATGGGGAATTGGGGGTTGGTTTGGGATGGCACTTCGATTACTACGTGTGATGGACTCTATGGGAAATATTTAAAATATAATGCTCCTCATAAACTTTCATTGTATTTGGTCGCTAATTTGCCGGTTATTATATGGGCTGAGGCTGCTGAGGCTGAATTTGTACGGGATAATAAATTGGGAGTAATTGTTAATTCTTTGTATGAGATGAAATCTCTTCTTGAGAAAATTACGCAAGAAGAATATTTAGAAATGAAGAAAAATGTGGAGGATTATGCACATAGACTTAGAGGGGGATTAAATTTAGGATATGTATTGAGTCAAATAGAAAAATCCAATTAGGGGGGTAAAGTGAAGAACAGATAGCCATTCTTTCTTTTTGTGTATGAATCCATCATATATTCTATCTATTTGAAAATCTTTACTATCAGAAATAGTTTTATTGATAAAACTATTCGCTGAATAGTTATGATTAGAGCGCTTGGTGTCTCATTGAAGGAGATGCTTTAAATGGGGTATTATAATAATAGACATAAAAAATATTTAGTTTAAAATGAAGAACGAAGCAATAATAATCGGATGGATTAATAAGGGAAAACCAGCTGACTGTGGAGAAACAATGAAGAATCAACTAATGATTCGAAAATTGAAAGAATTAGGTGTTCATTGTCGACTGATATATCTTAAGAATTGGAGACGCCATCCATGGATTTTCAATTGGTTTGGGATATAGGTGTGCATCAAGATAATTCATTGATTCTTTCTACATCAGCAAGTAACATATATTTAATGATAAAGATATTGAAGAAGCTGAATTGGAAAATGAATTGCATACATTGGGTTATTGGTGGTAACTTGCAGGAATGTATAAATAATGGAAAATATCAAGTGGGAATTCTTGATTATGCAACTTGGACTTTAGTTGAAAGTTCGCTAATGGTTGATAAACTTAGGCAACAAGGCTTACATAATGTGATGCAAGTTCCTAATTTTAAGTCTATTAAAAATTATCCGAATATCACAACTAGAATTTAAAAAAAGGAGCGATTGTTTTTCTTGGTCGTATTATACTAGAAAAAGGAACTGATTATATATTGGAAGCGGCATGTCAATTGAATAAAATGGGATTACAAAATAAGTTTCTAATCGATTTCTATGGAAAGGTTAATGATAGTTATGAGAGTTTTTTCAGGAACAAATAATTAAAGCCATGGATTTAATAAAAGATAGAGATGAGGAACATAAAATATTATTTTTACAATCTTGGAATGAATGGGGAGAAAGTAATTATGTTGAACCTGATTTAAAATATGGGAGAATATTTTTAGATGTTCTGAGGGAACTTTTGGTAACTAAAAAATAGATTTAACTTAGTATGGATTAGAGTTGTATCAGCTTTAATATTCTTCTTGTATAAGAGCTTATTTTTTTTGATAAGAATATAGGGAAAGGATAAGCCACTCTAATAAGAGTTTAGAAGTTCAAATGAAAGAATATCCGTATTTTTGTTTCAATAAAAAGTTTTGTTGTTTTTGAAAAACATCGATAGATATTATATGAAAATAAAAAAAAACAGTGGCAAAATTAATTTTTCATTAGCTTCCCAAATATTGTTTCTTGGAATAGATTGGAAGTATCCAAAAGGAGGAGTAGCTTCAGTAGAAAAAGTATATTCTACTATTTTTTCCCCTTTTCATTTTGTACGAACTGTAGTTGATGGAAATAGTATTCAAAAGATAGGAATATTTATAGAAGCATTCATTCATTTTATGTTTGTAATGATATGCTGTCCGGAAATTAAAATAGTTCATATCCATGGTGCTTCTTATGCCAGCTTCTGGCGAAAACGAATCTTTATTTATTTATCAAAGTTGTTTAGAAAGAAAGTTGTTTATCATGTTCATGGAGCCGAATTCCAAAGCTTTGCAACAAAACATCAAAAAGTGGTGCATTTGACTCTTAAAAAATGTGATTGTGTTATAGCATTATCAGAAAGCTGGAAAAATTACTTTGAATCAGAGTTCTTTCATCCATGTGTTAAGGTTGTTAAGAATGTGATCGAGAGTCCTCAGATTAATAAAATCAAATCGTCCCAGTTCATTCTTTTATTTTTAGGAAGGATAGGAGATAGAAAAGGAATATTTGATTTGCTGGAAGTCCTTGCAAAAAATCGTTTGCTCTATGAAGGAAAATTACAATTGATTTTTGGAGGAGATGGTGAAGTGGAAAAAGCAAAAGAGTATATTAAACAAAATAAATTAGATAATATCGCTTTTTATCAAGGGTGGGTTTCTGGTAAAAATAAGATAGAATTATTGAATAGGGCAGATGCTTATGTACTTCCTTCTTATAATGAAGGGTTGCCTGTTTCTATCTTAGAATCAATGTCTTATCATTTGCCAATAATTTCTACAAATGTAGGTGGAATACCAGAAATAGTAAAGGATGGAGTAAATGGTTTTATTATAGAACCTGGTAATAAAAAAGGATTGAAGGAGGCCATAGACCATTTGCTATTTAATAGGGAATTGAGGGAGAAAATGGGAGTTGCATCAGCAGATATGGTAAAAGACCATCTTCCTGACTCTGTGAAAAAGCAATTGGAGAATCTGTATCTTAAATTATTAAATGATAAATGAATAAATATTTAAAGGAATCAATAAAATATTTGCTAAGATCTTATCCTGTTATTTACCCTTATGTAAAAGAGGTTGAGCGGATGTATAATATGTCACATGATGAATTACAGGGAAGAAATGAAAGGGTATTCTTAAAAATTTTCCGCAAAGCATATACAAAGTCTTCTTTTTATCATAAACTTTATACTGAAGCAGGTATAAAATTAGAAGATATAAAATGCTTAGGTGATATAAGCAAGTTGCCAGTTGTTACTAAAGATATGATTCTTCATCAGTCTGATGCTCTGCTTACCACATCTAAGTGGAAATTATTAAAAAATAGGACAAGTGGGACTACAGGAACCCCTTTGACCGTTTTTGAGGACTGGAAGTCAATCTGGAAGGAGCAAGCTTATTTCTATTGCTATAGGAAACGTTGTGGATATATTTATGGACAACCATTAGTGTCTTTACGTGGAAATCTAGGGAAGAAAGATACTATGATGTATGTACATATATCAAATACTCTCTATCTTTCAAGCTATAATATAAATGAACAAACAGTGGGGGCGTATTATAAAGGGATTGAAAAGAGGAGTCCTCAGGCAATTGAAGGATATCCAAGTTCCTTGTATAATTTGGCCTTATTGCTAAAGGATAAAGGATTATATTGTAATATTCCTGTGTGTTTTACATCTTCGGAGAACTTGTTGGATTTTCAAAGACAATTGATAGAGGAACGGTTTCAGACTAAAATATTTGACCATTATGGAACTACAGAAAGGACAATAAGAATTAGCGAATCAATAAAACATGATGGCTATTTTGAAGATCCAGGTTATTCTATCAATGAATATCTGAAAGATCGGGTTGTATCAACATCGTTAATAAATTCAGCTTTTCCTTTGATACGTTACCAATCGAGTGATGTTGTAATATTGAAAGAGAATACGAAGGATGAACGTGTTTCTATTGATAGGATACAAGGGAGAAGTGGTAATTGCATAAAAGGTAAGGACGGTTCGATATATAATAATGCTGCTTTGACTTTTATTTTAACCTATAGCCATAATATTCGTTATGCACAATTCATTCAAAAGAAAAATGGAAAGGTTTTGCTTAATATTGTTCCAGAAGCTGTTTTTTCTTCTCAAAATTTGGATGAGTTAAAGCAAATGATTGATTTAAAGATTGGTTTGTCTAATCTGGAACTTGAGATTAACTTGATTAAAGAACAGGATTTAATTTATACTACCCGTAACAAATACAGTTATATCATATCGGAATAAAAGTGTAACTGCAAGAAATAATTTTTATCATGAATATTAGTATTTTCGGTCTCGGCTACGTAGGATGCGTAGGCGCAGCTTGTTGTGCAAAATTGGGTCACCATGTAATAGGAGTGGATGTGTCAGAAAACAAAGTGAACCTGATAAAATCCGGTCATCCTACCATCATAGAGAAAGACATTGAAGAACTGTGCGCAGAAGGGCATAAAAACGGGCGTTTGACAGCCACTCTAGATGTCCATGAGGCAGTCCATCATTCGGAAATCTCTTTTATAGCGGTGGGAACTCCCAGTTCCAAGGAAGGGCATCTAAACCTTAGCTATATTTACGGAGTAGCAAGACAAATAGGAGAAGCTATAAAAACGAAGGAAACCTATCATATCATTGCCATTCGTAGTACAGTATTGCCCGGAACCAATAAAAAAGTAGGTGAGATCATAGAAGAGGCATCCGGCAAGCAGCGTGGCAAGGCATTTACTGTGGTATCCAATCCGGAATTCCTTCGTGAAGGAACCTCTGTACATGATTATTTGAACCCTCCTTTGACTTTGATTGGTACAGATTGCGAGTATGCCGAGCAAAAATTCCGTGAACTGTATAAAGATATAAATGCGGAATTCGTATGTACTGATATCAAAGTTGCGGAAATGATGAAATATGTCAATAATACATATCATGCCTTGAAGATTGTTTTCGGTAATGAAGTGGGCAATATCTGCAAGGGACTGGATATTGATAGCCATAAGGTGATGGAAATCTTTTGTAAGGATCGTGAACTGAACATATCACCCTATTATTTTAAACCCGGGTTTGCATATGGTGGCTCTTGTTTGCCTAAGGATTCCAAGGCTCTCCGCACCTTGGCACGTGATTTATATATTGATGTTCCAGTCATTAACAGCATAGAAAATTCCAATGAGATTCAAAAAAAGAATGCTGTTTCTGTCATAATGGGGAAAGGAAAGCGGAATGTGGGTGTTCTAGGCTTGAGCTTTAAAGCGGGAACGGATGATTTACGTTGCAGTCCGATAGTGGATGTCGTGGAAACTCTGCTGGGCAAAGGGTTCAATATCCGCATTTATGACAAAAATGTGAAAATTTCGGAACTGACAGGAACGAATAAGGATTTCATAATGGCGAAGATTCCTCATTTACAACATTTTGTTACAGATAACCTTCAGTCCGTGATTGAGGGGAGCGATGTGCTGGTGGTTACTAATAAAGAAAAAGAGTTTGCAGATATTTTGCAAAACTATCCGGGTAAAATCATCATTGATCTGGTACGGGCTTGGAAAGACGTGGATTATGCCGGTGTTTATGAAGGATTGTCCTGGGGAAATATTAATGCGAATACCGCAGCGCAGTATCAGAAAATAGAGAAAGACATCAAAGGAACGGAATTTTAACAACTCATGGAACAGAGGAAAGTACTGATTATAGTGGAGAATCTACCTGTACCGTTTGACACACGGGTATGGCAAGAAGCTACCACATTAGTGGAGAATGGATACGGTGTGAGTGTCATTTGCCCTAAAGGCAAAGGTTATGACAAGGATTATGAATATCTGCAAGGCGTGCATATCTATCGCCATCAATTACCACGGGAAGGAAATGGCGCATGGGGATATGCCCGTGAGTATTATTGTGCCTTGCGCGATGAATATCACCTGGCCAAGAAAATATTTAAGGAACGGGGCTTCCATGTGATTCACGGATGCAATCCGCCAGATGATATTTATTTGGTGGCCAAGCCTTTTAAAAAGCATGGAGTGGATTATGTTTTTGACCATCATGATATTTGTCCGGAGTTGTATGAGGCTAAGTTTGGTAAGAAAAGCGGCCTGCTTTATAAGAGCCAGTTGTGGTTGGAACGTAATACCTATAAACACTGTACTTTTGCTTTTGTCACCAATGAGAGTTATAAGAAGATAGCCATAGAACGTGGAGGGATGAAAGCGGAAGACGTATATGTTTTACGCAGTGGTCCCAAACTGGAACGTTTGAAGATAACTCCGGTAAAACCGGAAATCAAGCGTGGCCGCAAATATATGGTAGGCTATTTGGGAGTTATCGGTCAGCAGGAAGGAATTGAATATTTACTGAAAGCGGCTTCCCATATAAAGAATGAGTGGGGGCGTGATGATGTATTTTGGGGCATTGTGGGCGGCGGTCCGCATCTGGAGCAGTTGAAACAGCTTTGTCATGATATGGGTTTGGATGATATTGTAGAATTTACAGGCCGAGTGAGTGATGAAAAGCTGCTTGATTATCTGAATACGGCAGATGTTTGTGTCAATTCGGATGAATACAATGAAATGAACGATAAGAGCACCATGAATAAGATCTTGGAATATATGGCACTCGGAAAGCCCATTGTCCAATTCGATCTTACCGAAGGACGTCACTCCGCCCAGGCGGCTTCACTTTATGCGGAACCTAACAATGCGGCAGATATGGCAAAGAAGATTATAGAGTTACTGGAAGACCCCGACAAACGTAAACGGATGTCTGAGTATGGTCGTAGCCGCATAATCAATGAACTGAGTTGGGAACATACTTCAAAAGCCCTGCTTGAAGGGTATGATAGATATTTCAAGAAAAGAGGTTTATAGGAACTGCCTCAATTATAGTCTTCATGAAAAAAATCTCCTGGTATTATAATCGTCTGCGGGCAATGAATGCCAAAGAAATACTTTGGCGGTTGGAACAAAAGAAAAGCCAGCATCGGGAAAAGGTACGTTTCGCCAATAGCGATATGGATATAACTTCAAGCCTGTTCTATGAAGAAATATCGCATCTGTCATTTGACGCCGGTCGTCTGGGACTGAATTTTAAAAACAAGAAGTTCGGTGTACGGACGGATATTCACCTGTTGGGGGGATATGATTATGGAATTTATAAACAGGACTGGCATGCCGGATTCCAGACAGGCAATAAATGGTCAAGGAAATTCAGTTATAGTTTGCCATATAAACAATGTGATCATATCGGGGACGCGCGTACTAATTGGGAGTTGAACCGTCATTTTCAGTTTGCTTTACTGGCAAAGAATTTTTATGCTACAAGCGATTTGAAGTATTATAGGGAATTGCAAGCTCTTTTTGACAGTTGGAGAAGGGAGAACCCTTTTTTAAAAGGTATATCCTGGACCAGTGTGATGGAAGTGGCCATACGGGCGATAAACTGGATGTACACGCTTGCTTTTCTTTCCCAAAGTAAGAATGTGGATAAGGACTTTAAAATCAGACTTTCCGTTGGAATCCGTAATATGATAGGCTATGTTTCACAACATTACTCCCGTTTTTCATCGGCCAACAACCATTTGTTGGTGGAAGCGACAGCTATCGGGCTTGCAGGACTGGCTTTCCATTGTGAGAAATGGAAAACATTGGGAATTTCCATCCTTACGGAAGAATTATTGAAACAGAATTACACGGATGGAGTGAACAAAGAGTTATCATTGCATTACCAGATGTTCGGTATGGAAGCTTATGCGCTGATGATACACTCCATGCAGACCTGTAATTGCAATGTACCGGAAATTTGGCTTCAGATGCTTGAGAAAATGACAGAATATGTAGGATGTTCATCATGGAGAGGGAATGTTGCAATGGAGTTTGGCGATGATGATGAAGGCAAAATTCTGGATTTGCAGGGAGGAGAAATCAATCACTTGCAATATATAATGCAATTATGTTCTTTGGTATTGAAAATTCCCTATCAATATACTTTTCAACATCCGGTTAATGAAACGGTCTGCTGGCTGTTTACCGATGAAGAGATAGGTGACATGAGGAGAATGAAACCTTTGCCGATATCAGATGCTTGTTGTTTTAAAGAAGGTGGAAATACATTCCTTCGTGACGGACAGGATCGTGTATTAATCGGTATTGATCATGCTGCTTTGGGTTTTGGAAGTATAGCGGCCCATGGACATGCGGATGCCTTAAGTTTTCAGATGATGGTGGATGGAAAGATGTTGTTTGCTGATCCCGGGACGTATATTTATCATTGTGATTTACCTTTCCGGAATTTATTTCGCAAAACGGAGATGCATAATACATTATGTATAGATGGCAGAAACCAGAGTGAGATGCTGGGTGCTTTCCTTTGGGGAAGAAAGGCAAAGTGTACATTGGAAAACTATTCTGTTGATAATAATATTGTAAGACTTGAAGCGTTCCATGATGGATATGCACCTGTCCGGCATCAGCGTGTGTTTGAATGGGAACATTCCAATTTAAAATTGCGGATAAAGGATGGGATAACTAAAGCGGTACCTTGGTGTGCTACTTTGCTGTTGGGACCAGACTGTGAGGCATATATAGATAGGAATACGATACAAATACGTATGGGAGAAAACAGTTGTTGTGTAAATATAAACACACCGATCGGCTTAGTCGGGATAGAAGATGTCTGGCTTTCGCCTTGTTATGGAAAAAAGATGAAAACAAAAGCTATCAAAATAAGGGGGAATTCAAAGACGTTAGAAGTGGAACTGCATTTATTCCTGAAGGATTTGTAATGATGTTTATTCTTGAATTTGAAAATGTGGTAGTTACAATGAAAAGTTGTAATAGTACTAAGAAAAGACGATGGAAATGTAATGCACTCCTGATTCTATTTCTATTGTGCGGATGTTTACATATACATGCACAGGCTTTAAGGGGAACCACAGGATTATTGCATGCACCGACAGCTGATATGGAGAAGGATAAAACATTCAAATTTGGTGGTAATGTACTTGATATAACTCCACTTCGGTATGAGGATTTTGATGTGAGATATACATTTAATTATTATCTGAATATCACAATCTTCCCATGGCTGGAGGTGGGATATACCTGTACATTGAATTATGCCAATGAAGGGTCTACTTATTTCCCGGAAAAAGTTTGGGGGAAATATTCAAATCAAGACCGTTCCTTTTATGGGCGGTTACGGGTATGGAAAGAAGGGTGGTGGAAAGGCTGGACACCGCAGATCGTTGTAGGGTTGGATGATCCAGGAACACATGAAGCATCGGGAGGGGGAGGGATAGCCTCACGGAATGAATCAGGCGGTAATGCTTTTTTTATGCGTTATTATATAGCGATGACAAAGCATATTGATTTTGCTGGTATTGGAAATTTGGGGACTCATGTATCTTATGTCATCGACCGGCCGGCTAATTATCCTCAGGCAAAGGGTATAGCCATAGGTGCAAATTTTAAGATACATACATTAGGAGAATCTTGGGGAAACAAATTGTTGAACGGTTTTAATCTGATGGCCGAATATGACGCCCGCACAGTGAATATCGGGGCACATTACCAGCTTTGGAAAGACCATATCAATCTGATTGCCGAATTGAACAATGGGAAATACTTCTCCGGAGGCATTTATTTCAAGATTCATCTGAAATGATAAAAAAGAGGCTCCTATTAGAAATTTCCGGTTAGATTTTGTTCCTTTGTAGTACAATCAAAAAACGATGAATCATGGAACAGCGGCAGTTGAAGAGATGCCCGATAGGGGTACAGACTTTTGAGAAAGTCATAGAGGGGAACTACCTTTATATAGATAAGACGGAATACATTTACCGTATGGCACACGGTGCTTCCAATTATTATTTCCTGAGCCGTCCCCGCCGGTTCGGTAAGTCGTTGCTGGTTTCCACGCTGCATAGTTATTTTGCCGGGAAGAAGGAACTCTTCAAAGGGTTTGCCATCGAAAAGCTGGAAACCGAATGGACGGAATATCCGGTGCTGCACTTTGACATGAGTCTGGCCAAGTATGTGGACAAGGAAACATTGGAAAGCATGCTGGATGTGCAGCTCTTTGAACATGAGAAATATACGGAAAGCCGGAAAGGGCGGTTACTCTTAATGACAGGATGAAGACACTCATCATGCGTGCCTGCGAACAGACCGGCCGCCAGGTGGTAGTCCTCATCGACGAGTATGATGCGCCCTTGCTGGATGTGATGCACGAGGAGGAGAATCTCCCCGTACTTCGTAATGTGATACGTAATTTTTACAGTCCGCTGAAGGCATGCGACCCTTATCTGCTGCGCTTTGTGTTCCTGACCGGCATCACCAAGTTTTCCCAGCTCAGCATCTTCAGCGAGTTGAACAATATCTCGAATGTCAGTATGGACGAGCCTTACGCTGCCGTTTGCGGCATTACGGAGGAGGAGATGCTGGAACGGATGTTAGGACACATTGAATGTCTGGCAGGTGCGCTGGAGATGACGTGTGAGGAAACCAGACTGAAATTGAAAGAGAAATATGACGGTTATCATTTCACTTGGCCTTCGCCTGATATTTATAATCCGTTCAGCCTGCTGAATGCCTTGGAAAGAAAGAAGATAGACAACTATTGGTTTGGCAGTGGTACGCCCACTTATCTGGTAGAGATGCTGCGTAAGTTCCACGTCCTTCCCTCCGAGGTGGGGCACAGCATGCAAGCCATGGCTTCTGATTTTGATGCGCCTACGGAGAAAATGGAGAGTATTGTGCCTCTGCTCTATCAGAGCGGATACCTCACTATAAAGGGATATGATGAAGAATTTGGAATGTACCGTTTAGGTTTTCCGAACCGGGAAGTGGAAGAGGGGTTTGTACGTTTCCTGCTCCCTTTTTACGCGAACGTAAATAAGGTGGAATCTCCCTTTGAGATTCAGAAGTTTGTCCGTGAGGTGCGTTCCGGTGATTATGACTCCTTCTTCCGCCGTCTGCAAAGTTTCTTTGCGGATACTACCTACGAAGTGATCCGCGAACAGGAACTACATTACGAGAATGTGCTTTTCATCGTATTCAAGCTTGTCGGCTTCTATACCCAAGTGGAATATCATACGAGCAAAGGACACATTGACCTTGTCCTGCAAACTGACAAGTTTATCTATGTGATAGAATTCAAGCTGGACGGCACGGCCGAGGAGGCTTTGCAACAGATTCATGAAAAGCATTACGCGCTTCCTTTTGCTTCGGACAGACGGAAGCTCTTTAAAATAGGGGTGAACTTCAGTGCTGAAACCCGCAATATCGAAAAGTGGATAGTAGAAGAATGAAAATATAGAAAGAAAATAGAGTCCGAAGAAAAGAGGTGCACACTGCTGCAATATCCGGTGAAACTTGGTACAAGATCCGCGGAATCTTGTACCAAAGTTTTTGTAATCTTGTGACGGGTGGCGGCTAGTTCCTTTGGACATTGCAAAGATAACTTCACGTCCGTGCGGCGTAATCTCTTCTGACCCCTTGGCGGATTGCAGGGAGTTTACGGGGACACGGGGACAGTGGGGACACCCCCTTTTTTCCTCACACACGTATGCGTGTACTTATAAAGGGAGGATAAGTTGGGTGATATATTCTCTTGCCGTCCACACTTACCGGTACCTCTTATTTGGTGAAACGTTTGCCCAAATGAGGACGGTGCTTTCGGTTATCCTCCCTGTCGTGCGTTTTTTTCAGAAGTTCCGGCCGGACATAATCCTGTGGGAAGGCAGGGGGAAAGATGATTTTCCCACCTAATTATATCGCGCGTGCGTGTGTGAGAAATTTGGAGTCTGTCCCTGCTGTCCCTGCTTGGGAGAGCCGGTGTGAACTGCCATCTTTAAATTCTCAATTTTTAATCTTCCTCCGTATCAACGTTTCCTCGTCCTACGAGAGGAAACAAGCTCGTACCGGCTCCTTGCCGGAACGTTCCACGCCTTTGCCGGGATGATTTTTCTTATTATCCGCACTGTTGCTGTGGGAATCATAGACCGTTTGTACGTAGTTCATCGCCCCATGGGGGGGGTTATTGCCGGTGGTGGCCGGCATCCGCTTATGTATTACCCAAACGACACTCTTCGTGATTACCAGCAGGAGATGAAGCTCCGCCTCTTTGAGGAGTGGGAGTTTCATCGGAATGTGATGGTGCAGATGCCCACCGGTACGGGAAAGACGCATCTGCTGGCCGCCATAGTGAGGGAATTCCTGCGTGGTTCCGGCAGCCGGGTATGGATTGTGGCGCACCGCCGGGAGCTGGTGGATCAGATAGAGGAAACCGTGTCCCGGCACGGGATGAGCAAAGAGGACGGAAGGGTGAGGGTGATGTCCATCCAGTGGTTGTCACGAAACCGGAAGGATATGTACGAAGAACCGGACTTGATCGTTATCGACGAGGCGCATCACGCCCTGGCGGAAACCTACCGGATACTTTGGGAGAACTATCCGGAGGCAAGGAAACTGGGCATGACTGCCACTCCCTGCCGGCTGAACGGCAAGGGATTCATGGACTTGTTCAACAGCCTGATCACTTCGTGGACTGTCGCGGAATTCATCGGAAAAGGGTGGTTGTCATCCTTTGACTATGTGTCCATCCGTGCGAACAGCAGGGAACAGCGGTTGATAGACTCGCTGAAGAAACGGGGTGCGGACGGGGACTACCAGGTAAAGGAGATGAACGAGGTACTGAACCGGGAGACAAGTATCGGCCGGCTGTATGAGAGCGTGGAACGATATGCCCACGGAAAGAAAGGAATCGTATATGCTGTCAGCATCGCCCATGCCCGCCGGATAGCGGCTTGTTATAGCGCACACGGGCTGGAGTCTGTTGCTATCGACAGCAGGACTCCGGCTTCGGAACGCAAGGAACTGGTGGATGATTTCAGACGGGGAAAGGTTAAAGTGCTGGTTAATGTGGATATCTTCTCCGAAGGCTTCGACTGTCCCGATGTGGAGTTCGTGCAGCTGGCACGTCCCACGCTTTCCCTGGCGAAATACCTGCAACAGGTAGGACGTGGGTTGAGGAGATCGGCAAACAAGGCGTCCTGTATGCTGATAGACAATGTGGGTCTGTACCGCATCTTCGGTCTGCCTGCCCGGAACCATGACTGGGCGGCGATGTTCGAGGGGCGGATGATTGGCAACGCGCTGTCCCGGGCACGGACGGAAGGCGGATTGTACCTGCCTGCTTTGTCATTGACGGACAGTGGCGGGCAGGAGGAGGAGGTATGGGAGATTGTTATGACTCACGACCGGTTGCTGGAAGCCATCCGGAACCGGGAGGAAGCAGAAGAGGGAAAGGAATCACAAGCCGCCTTGAAATCTTATCCCGACCGGCGGAGTAGCTTGTGGGGGCTGAAGCGTGGAAACAAGATAACAGTGTCTCCCCGTTATCTGCAAGTCTTTGACATTCAGGGAAACCGTGTGGCAGTCCGTTTGAAAGATGGACAGGCAGGAGTGGTGAGTGCCTCCGGGGAGCCGGAAGTGATACTCGGGTATTGTCGGAGATTGAAGTTCCTGAAAGAGGAACTGCTGGCTGTTACGGATACTGTCGGCACGGTTTCCTACATGGACATGAAAACAGGCCGCACTTACCGGGAGAAGCCGGTGGTGTTTTCCTACGGCGGTGTGAAATTGCTGAGGGTAGGGGAGACTTTCCATAGCCGTACAAAAAAAGCATACGCCTCCATGAACGGGTTGCATAAAGACAGCATCTGCTTTTATGAATATTACTTGAAGATACCGGATTATCGCGTACCGAAGTCCTGCAAGCTGGTGGATTCCGTGTGGTCCACGGTGTTTGATGTGTTCGCCTGCTTGTTGGCAGGGGATGACGAGGAAGTTTATTGGTGCTGCGGCCGTCTGGCCGACCGGAGCATCGTGGTGATGGACGGGGCTGGAAGGTATTACCATGTGGAAAAAGGAAAGAGGAAGCGGTACATTGCCACTAACCTTCCCAGACCCGGTGAGCAGGACTTCGACACGGCTGTAAAGAAGCTGAAAGAGGAAGCCGGACAGCGGGCGGAGGAAACGGACCGGCAGAAGAGAAGGAACGAGGAAGCGAAAAGGCGGAAGAGGCTGGAGGAGATAAGAGATGCCCTTCCGTACCGTATGGGCATGAAATGGGGCTTGAAACTGGGGGAACGTATCATCGTTCCTCCCAAATACAGAAAGATTCTTCCTCCTGTGGGCGTTTATTGTGCTTTTGAAGAGAGCGCCTGCCGGTGGGGGGTGATGGCACTGGACGGGAAAGTGATGGTGGAAGCCTGCTACCAGAAGGTAGATATAGAAAACAATGGCACGGTACACCTGACCATCATTCCCGGCAAAGTGAAAACCGTCAAACTGTAAGTGTTTCCGGAATGAAACACAAATGACGGGAATGACATAAATTAAAAATCAAGATAAATTTATGCCATTCCCGTCATTTGTGTTCTAAAAAAAAAGTGAGTATCTGCCTGAGTTTGCACATACATTCAGAAAGGTTTCTATTATTACAGAATTTTTTCCATAATAAGCGCCAATTCTTTCTTTTTTCACATTTTTTTTCTGTACTTTTGCGCTCAAATTTAAAAACCATTTTTTATAACCCAATATGGCAAATGTGATTAAATTACACAAAGGCTTGAACATCAACCTGAAAGGAAAACCCGTTCAGGAGTTCTTTGACGTGAAGCAGCCGGACATCTATGCGATAGTGCCCGATGATTTTCATGGCGTGACTCCGAAAGTCGTGGTCAAGGAACAGGAATATGTGATGGCCGGGGGAACATTGTTTGTTGACAAGAACCACCCCGAAGTGAAGTTCGTATCTCCGGTAAGCGGTGTCGTTACCAGCGTGGAGAGAGGCGAGCGTCGTAAAGTCCTAAGCATCTCCATTGCAGCAGCAAAGGAGCAGGACTATGAAGAGTTTGGAAAGAAAGATGTTTCAACTCTGACAGGAGAACAGGTAAAAGCTGCTCTGCTGGAAGCCGGACTCTTTTCATTCATCATTCAGCGCCCATACATCGTGGTGGCTGATCCGAATGCCCAACCAAAAGGCATCTTCGTTTCTGCATTTGACACTAACCCATTGGCTGCTGATTTCGAATTTGTTCTGAAAGGCCAGGAAAAAGATTTCCAGACAGGTCTGGACGCACTGGTAAAGATGGCAAAGACGTATCTGAATATCAGCGTAGAGCAGAAGAGTCCTGCACTGACCAACGCCAAAAATGTAACTGTAACTGCCTTCGACGGTCCTAACCCCGCCGGAAACGTAGGCGTTCAGATTAACCACATCAGTCCTATTAACAAAGGCGAAACTGTTTGGACGCTCCGTGCGGAAGAAGTGATCTTCATCGGACGTCTGTTCAACACGGGTCGCGTAGACCTTACCCGTACTATCGCCCTGACCGGTTCGGAAGTAAAGAAACCGGCGTATTGCAAGCTGAAAGTAGGAGCCCTGCTGACAGATCTTTTTGCAGGACGTGTGAACGGAGGTAAAAACTTACGCTACATTAACGGTAACGTGCTGACCGGAACTTTGGTGAAACCTAACGGATTCCTGGGCGCACACGCTACAAGCCTCACTGTAATTCCCGAAGGAGATGACCAGCACGAATTCTTGGGCTTTATCATGCCGCGTACCGATCAGTACAGTGCCAACCGCAGTTATTTCAGTTGGTTGTGCGGTAACAAGGAATATACACTGGATGCCCGTATCAAAGGTGGCGAACGTCACATGATCATGTCCGGTGAATATGACAAGGTATTCCCGATGAGCATTTTCCCCGAATATTTAATTAAAGCTATCATTGCCGGCGATATTGACCGCATGGAAGCACTTGGTATTTACGAAGTGGCTCCCGAAGACTTCGCTGTATGCGAATTTGTTGACTCTTCCAAATTGGAATTGCAACGCATCGTACGTCAAGGTCTGGACATGCTTCGCAAGGAAATGTGCTAAATAATTAAAAACTAAGAATTAAAAGTTAATGAAAGCGTTAAGAAATTATCTCGACAAGATAAAGCCAAACTTTGAAGAGGGCGGCAAACTCCACGCGTTTCGTTCGGTGTTCGACGGTTTCGAAACATTCTTGTTCGTACCCAACAGCACTTCGAAAACAGGAGTTCACATTCATGATGCGATTGACAGCAAGCGTATCATGTCAATGGTGGTTATTGCGTTGATACCGGCCCTGTTGTTCGGTATGTACAACGTAGGTTACCAGCACTTTCTGGCAGTAGGCCAGGAGGCAGGTTTCTTTGAAAAGTTTATTTATGGTTTCCTGGCAGTTCTGCCTAAGATTATTGTATCATACGTAGTAGGTCTGGGAATCGAATTTGTGGTGGCACAATGGAAGAATGAAGAAATTCAAGAAGGCTTCCTGGTATCCGGTCTGTTGATCCCGATGATCGTTCCTGTGGAATGTCCGTTGTGGATTCTGGCTGTTGCTACTGCGTTCTCCGTTATCTTCGCTAAGGAAGTATTCGGTGGTACAGGTATGAATATCTTCAACCCTGCTTTGATTACCCGTGCTTTCTTGTTCTTCGCCTATCCTACCAAGATGTCCGGTGATGCCGTTTGGGTAAGCACTGACAGCATTTTCGGCATTGGCGGCGGACAGGTAGTGGACGGTTTTACCGGTGCTACGATGTTGGGACAGGCTGCTACAGCCGCTCCGGGTGCAAGCGAACTGATTAATGTGAACGGTACTCCCGCTACCATGTGGGATATGGTTGTAGGTTTGATTCCGGGTTCTATCGGTGAAACCAGCGTTATCGCTATCGCACTGGGCGCTATCATCCTGCTGTGGACAGGTGTGGCAAGTTGGAAGACGATGTTCTCAGTCTTTGCCGGTGGTATCGTGATGGGATTGATCTTCAATGTGTTCGGTTCTACAGATAACATGATGGCTCAGTTGCCTTGGTACGAACACATCGTATTGGGCGGTTTCTGCTTCGGTGCTGTGTTCATGGCTACCGACCCTGTAACTTCCGCACGTACGGAAAAAGGTAAGTTCATCTACGGTTTCCTGATCGGTGTGATGGCCATTGTAATCCGTGTGTTGAATCCGGGTTATCCTGAAGGTATGATGCTTGCCATCCTGCTGATGAACATCTTCGCTCCGCTGATTGACTACTGTATCGTACAGAAGAACATCACAGCCCGCGAAAACAGATTAAAATCAACTAACAACTAAAATATCGGACATTATGAATACCAATAGTAATAGTTATACTATCATCTATGCTTCGATAATGGTTGTTGTCGTAGCATTCCTGCTGGCATTCGTTTCTTCTTCTTTGAAAGAAACACAGTATAAGAACGTGGAAATGGACACCAAGAAACAAATTCTGGCTGCTCTGAACGTTTATGATGTAAAGGATGTCGATGCAGAATTTACAAAATATGAGATTAAGGACATGCTGGTTCAGCCGGACGGAACATTGGCTCCTAACGACGGAGCGTTCCAGACTTCTTATAAGGGTGAAATAGCAAACAACCGTCTACACGTTTTCGAATGTAATGTAGATGGTCAGACCAAATACATCCTTCCTGTTTACGGTGCCGGACTTTGGGGTCCTGTATGGGGATACATTGCATTAGACCAAGATAAAGACACCGTATATGGCGTTTATTTCTCACACGCCGGTGAGACTCCGGGTCTGGGTGCGGAAATCACGACAGTTAAGTTTCAAGACCAATTCCTTGGCAAACATGTGTTGGAAAACGGTATTGTAGCTTTAGGCGTTGAGAAACATGGCAAGGTGGCAAAACCTGACTATCAGGTAGACGGTATCTCAGGAGGTACTATCACTTCTAAGGGTGTAGATGCGATGATTAAGGATTGCCTGAGCATGTACAATTCATTTTTAACTAATAAATAAGAGGAGGGTAAATAGAATATGAGCGCATTATTTTCTAAAAAGAATAGAGAAGTTCTTTTAACCCCACTGGGTTTGAATAACCCTGTCACCGTACAGGTGCTCGGTATCTGTTCTGCACTGGCTGTAACGGCTCAGTTGGAACCGGCTATCGTAATGGGGCTTTCTGTAACCATTATTACAGCCTTCTCAAACTTCGTTATCTCCTTGTTGCGTAACACCATTCCCAACCGTATCCGTATCATCGTTCAGTTGGTGGTTGTTGCTGCATTGGTGACTATCGTTAGTGAAATTTTGAAAGCATTCGCATACGATGTAAGCGTACAGCTTTCTGTATATGTAGGTTTGATTATTACAAACTGTATCCTGATGGGACGTCTGGAAGCGTTTGCTATGATGAACGGTCCTTGGGAATCATTCCTGGATGGTATCGGTAACGGATTGGGTTATGCCAAAATCCTGATTATCGTGGCATTCTTCCGTGAACTGCTGGGTGCAGGTACACTGTTCGGCTTCCAAGTTATCCCGCAGGCTGTTTATGACTTGGGCTACTTGAACAACGGCTTGATGTTGATGCCTCCTATGGCGTTGATTATCTGCGCTTGTATCATCTGGTACCAACGTGCAAAACACAAAGAATTGCAGGAAAGTAATAATTAATCCCCGCTATAAAACGAAAAGAATATGGAATATTTAAGTTTGTTTGTAAAGTCCATCTTTGTGGACAATATGATTTTCGCATACTTCCTGGGGATGTGTTCTTACCTGGCAGTATCGAAGAACGTAAAGACAGCCGTAGGTCTGGGTGCAGCCGTTACTTTCGTGTTGATTGTAACTTTGCCGGTGAACTATATGCTGGAAAATTACGTACTGGCACCTAATGCGCTGGTAGAAGGAGTAGACCTCAGTTTCTTGAGCTTTATCCTGTTTATTGCCGTTATCGCCGGTATCGTTCAGTTGGTGGAAATGGCGGTTGAACGTTTCAGCCCGTCACTCTATGCTTCATTGGGTATCTTCCTTCCGCTGATTGCTGTAAACTGTGCTATCATGGGTGCTTCACTGTTTATGCAGCAACGTCATTTCATCAACATTGGCGAGGCAACAACTTACGCTTTGGGCTCAGGTATCGGTTGGGCACTGGCTATTATCGGTCTGGCTGCTATCCGTGAAAAAATGGCTTACTCTGATGTTCCCGCTCCTTTGAAAGGTCTGGGTATCACTTTCATCACTGTAGGTTTGATGGCAATGGCATTTATGTGTTTCTCTGGTTTGAAAATCTAAAAGGAAAGGAATAAGACAATGGATATGAATTTAATATTAGCTAGTATTGGAGTATTCCTTGGAATTATCCTTCTGCTCGTTGTTATTTTGCTGGTAGCTAAGCAGTATCTTACTCCGAGCGGCAAAGTAAAGATAACTATCAATGGAGAGAAAGAACTGGAAGTAGAACAAGGTTCAACTTTGCTGAACACCCTGTCTGTTAATGGTATATACCTGTCATCGGCTTGTGGTGGTAAAGGTTCTTGCGGTCAATGTAAATGCCAGGTTGTAGAAGGTGGTGGTGAGATTCTTCCTTCTGAAAAAGGACATTTCAGCCGTAAACAACAACAGGATCATTGGCGTCTGGGTTGCCAGGTGAAAGTAAAAGGAGACCTGGGCATCAAGATTGATGAATCTGTAATGGGTGTTAAGGAATGGGAATGCGAAGTAATCAGCAACAAGAACGTTGCCACTTTCATCAAAGAGTTTATTGTGGCTTTGCCGAAAGGTGAACACATGGACTTTGTTCCGGGTTCATACGCCCAGATTAAGATTCCTAAATTTGAAATGGACTACAACAAGGATATTGACAAAGACCTTATCGGTCCGGAGTATCTGCCCGCATGGGAAAAATTCGGCCTGTTCGGCTTGAAATGCAAGAATACGGAAGAAACAATCCGTGCTTACTCTATGGCCAACTATCCTGCCGAGGGCGACCGTATCATGCTGACAGTACGTATCGCTACTCCTCCGTTCAAACCGAAAGATCAGGGTCCCGGCTTTATGGATGTGAATCCGGGTATCGCTTCATCTTACATTTTCACGCTGAAACCGGGTGACAAGGTAACGATGAGTGGTCCTTACGGAGACTTCCACCCGATCTTCGATTCTAAGAAGGAAATGATTTGGGTAGGTGGTGGTGCCGGTATGGCTCCATTGCGTGCGCAGATTATGCACATGACCAAGACACTGCACACTACCGACCGTGAACTTCACTATTTCTATGGTGCGCGTGCATTGAATGAAGTATTCTATCTGCAAGATTTCCAACAATTGGAAAAAGACTTCCCGAACTTCCACTTCCATCTGGCTTTGGACCGTCCGGATCCCGCAGCCGATGCAGCAGGCGTGAAGTATACCGCAGGTTTCGTTCACAATGTGATGTATGAAACTTATCTGAAGGATCACGAAGCTCCCGAAGATATTGAATACTACATGTGTGGTCCCGGTCCGATGTCTAATGCAGTCGTTAAGATGCTGGATAGTCTGGGTGTTGAACCTTCTTCTATCATGTACGATAACTTCGGAGGATAATATCAGGATCTCCTTTTATTAATAATGAAAATAAGCCCGGTAAAAGTGAACTTTTATCGGGCTTTTTCTTTACTTTTGTATAAAACGAAAATAAATATGATAGAGAACATACTAGCCAATTTGAAAATTGAGCGACTGAACCCGATGCAAGAGGCATCCATTGATGCTTGGAAAAAGGGAAAAGACTTAATATTATTGTCTCCTACGGGATCCGGCAAGACGTTAGCTTATCTGTTGCCTTTGGTGCAGAGTTTGAAGCCTGGTATAACAGGCGTACAGGCTATAGTGCTGGTTCCTTCCCGGGAGCTGGCTTTACAAATAGATCAGGTATTCAAATCCATGAATACGCCATTCAAGGCTGTAAGTTGCTATGGCGGACGACCTGCCATGGAAGAGCACCGTACCATCAAAGGGGTGCAGCCATCAGTTATCATCGGTACACCGGGCCGTATGAATGACCATCTTTCCAAACAGAATTTTGATGCAGACACGGTTTCCATTTTGATAATAGATGAATTTGATAAATGTCTGGAATTCGGTTTTCAGGAAGAGATGGCGACTGTCATAGGACAGTTACCCGGTCTGCAACGCCGTTTTCTGTTGTCGGCCACCGATGCGGAAGAGATTCCGCAGTTTACGGGGCTGAACAAGACCATTAAATTGAATTTTTTAAATCCGGAAGAGCAGCTTACCCAGCGACTGCATTTATATAAGGTACTATCTCCGGAAAAAGACAAACTTGAAACCTTATATAAACTACTTTGTACCTTGGGAAGCCAATCGACATTGGTTTTCTGTAATCACCGTGAAAGTGTGGAAAGGGTAGGAAAGTATCTTCAATCCAAGAAGTTTCAATGTGGCATTTTTCATGGCGGCATGGAACAGGATGACCGTGAACGCTCCCTATATAAATTCCGCAACGGAAGTTGCCATGTGCTTATTTCTACCGATCTGGCCGCTCGCGGACTGGATATCCCCGAAATAGAGAACGTGGTACATTATCATCTACCTGCCAATGAGGACGGTTATATCCATCGTAACGGACGTACCGCCCGTTGGGAAGCCGAAGGAAATTCATACGTTATTCTTCATGCTGAAGAAACACTGCCCGGATATATAGCCGATGAGCCGGAAGAATTCATATTGCCCCAAGTGCCTCCCAAGCCGTCCTTGCCCGAATACGTAACATTATATATAGGGAAAGGCAAAAAAGATAAAATCAATAAGATAGATATTGTGGGCTTTCTCTTTAAAAAAGGTAACTTGAATAAAGACGAAATAGGACGGATTGATGTAAAGGACCACTATTCTTTTGCAGCCGTATCTCGCAAAAAGATAAAACAAACTTTGAATTTAATACGAAACGAGAAGATAAAGGGCATAAAAACACTTATTGAAGAAGCCAAATAATGACAATTTGTCAATTCTCGAAATGAAATGATTAAAGAATAATTCAAAAAGATATTTTTTTTATGCTTTAGATCATTGTTTACTAGGGATGTAGTTACAAAATGAAAGCATAAAAATTCAGATTTAACTAATTTGAAAGAAAATTATGCGGAAATTCGTAAATTTATTAGCGATTTTTTTGGAAAACTGAAAATAATGTGTAATTTCGCCCAATGTAAGATATAAACAAATTGTATAACCAAAACAAACTTCAAATGAAAAAGCATAATTTCAATGCGGGACCATCTATCTTGCCTCGCGAGGTAATTGAGAAAACAGCACAAGCCGTTCTTGATTTTAATGGTTCTGGTCTTTCCATCATGGAAATCAGTCACCGTGCTAAAGATTTTCAGCCTGTAGTAGACGAAGCTGTTGCTTTGTTTAAGGAACTGTTGAACATCCCGGAAGGGTACTCGGTACTATTCTTGGGAGGTGGAGCCAGCTTGGAATTCTGTATGATACCTTTCAACTTCCTCGAAAAAAAAGCTGCTTACCTGAATACAGGCGTATGGGCTAAGAAAGCGATGAAAGAAGCCAAGGCTTTCGGTGAGGTAGTAGAAGTAGCATCTTCCGCTGAAGCGACCTATACCTATATTCCCAAAGATTATACGGTTCCCGCTGATGCAGATTATTTCCACGTCACAACTAATAACACAATCTATGGAACAGAACTTCATGAAGACCTGGATTCTCCGGTTCCTATGATTGCTGATATGTCATCTGATATTTTCTCTCGTCCTATTGACGTTTCTAAATATATTTGTATCTATGGCGGTGCGCAGAAGAATTTGGCTCCAGCCGGTGTTACTTTCGTTATTGTAAAGAACGATGCTGTGGGCAAGGTATCACGCTATATCCCTACTATGCTGAATTATCAGACTCACATTGACGGCGGCTCTATGTTCAACACACCTCCTGTACTTCCTATTTATGCCGCTTTGCAGACTTTACGCTGGATAAAAGCTAACGGTGGTGTAGCAGAAATGCAGAAACGTGCTAAAGAGAAAGCAGACATGTTGTATGCTGAAATAGACCGTAACAAAATGTTCCGTGGCACAGTAACGGATAAAGCCGACCGTTCTTATATGAACATTTGCTTTGTGATGAATGACGAATACAAAGAGCTGGAAGCCGATTTCATGAAATTTGCCACAGAAAGAGGTATGGTGGGTATTAAGGGACACCGTTCTGTAGGTGGTTTCCGTGCATCTTGCTACAACGCCATGCCGAAGGAAAGCGTTCAGGCTTTGATTGACTGCATGCAGGAATTTGAGAAACTTCATTAATAATTATGTTCACCACAGATTATACGAATTACACAGATAGGAACAATAAATGGGATCTGTGATAATCCGTGCTAATCTGTGGTGAATCTTTTTAATACAATAAGACCATGAAAGTATTAGTAGCAACAGACAAGCCGTTTGCAAAAGTTGCAGTAGACGGTATCCGTAAAGAAATAGAAGCAGCAGGTTATGAACTTGTATTGCTGGAAAAATATGGTGAAAAAGCCAAATTACTGGAAGCTGTAAAGGACGTTAACGCCATCATTATCCGAAGTGATATTATTGATGCCGAAGTATTGGATGCGGCAAAAGAACTGAAAATCGTAGTACGTGCAGGAGCAGGTTATGATAACGTGGATTTGGCGGCTGCTACGGCACACAATGTATGTGTTATGAATACTCCGGGACAGAATTCCAATGCAGTAGCCGAACTGGCTTTTGGCATGATGGTGATGGCTGTCCGCAATTTCTATAACGGGACTTCGGGTACTGAACTGATGGGCAAGAAGTTAGGTATCCATGCATACGGTAATGTAGGTCGCAATGTGGCTCGTATTGCTAAAGGTTTTGGCATGGATATTTATGCTTTTGACGCTTTCTGCCCGAAAGAAGTAATTGAAAAAGATGGTGTGAAAGCTGTTTCTTCTGCTGAGGAACTGTATGCTGCTTGTAATGTAGTGTCCCTGCATATTCCTGCTACGGCTGAAACTAAAAATTCCATCAACTATGAATTGGTTAACAAGATGCCTAAAGGAGGAGTATTGGTAAATACTGCCCGTAAGGAAGTGATCAATGAAGCGGAATTAATCAAACTGATGGAAGAACGAACCGACTTAAAGTATGTTACTGATATCATGCCGGTTGCCCATGCTGAGTTCTCAGAAAAATTTGCCGGCCGCTATTTCTCTACACCGAAAAAGATGGGAGCCCAGACGGCTGAAGCAAATATCAACGCAGGTATTGCTGCCGCCAGACAAATTGTAGGCTTCCTGAAAGATGGTTGTGAAAAGTTCAGAGTAAATAAGTAATCCAATAACCGCAGGGGCGGATTGAATCCGACCGAATGCATATAGCTTATGTTTTCGGGCGAATGCAATTCGCCCCTGCAAGTAAAATCTAATACCTTTATTTTTATGGCAATAATAAAACCCTTCAAAGGCATCCGCCCTCCGAAAGAATTGGTAGAACAAGTAGCTTCACGCCCATACGACGTACTGAATTCTGAAGAAGCACGTGAGGAAGCGAAAGGTAATGAAAAGTCACTTTATCATATTATTAAACCGGAAATTGATTTCCCTGCCGGAACAGACGAACACGATCCTAAAGTATATGAGAAGGCTGCCGAAAATTTCCAGATGTTTCAGGACAAGGGCTGGTTGGTGCAAGACGGAAAAGAAAATTATTATGTATATGCACAAACCATGAATGGCAAAACCCAATATGGGTTGGTGGTAGGAGCGTATGTTCCCGATTATATGAACGGGGTCATCAAAAAACATGAACTGACCCGTCGTGATAAGGAGGAAGACCGCATGAAACATGTCCGCGTAAATAATGCCAATATAGAACCGGTATTCTTTGCTTACCCGGATAATGCGGAATTAGATGCTATCGTTAAGAAATATACTTCACAACAGCCGGAATATGATTTTATCGCTCCGGGTGACGGTTTCGGACATTCATTCTGGGTGATCGACAAAGAAGAAGATATAACAGCTATCACAAAAGCTTTCAAAGCTATGCCGGCTCTTTATATTGCCGATGGCCATCATCGCTCGGCTGCTGCCGCCTTGGTAGGTGCCGAAAAAGCGCAGCAAAATGCAAACCATCAGGGAAATGAGGAATACAATTACTTTATGGCTGTATGTTTCCCGGCCAACCAGCTGACTATTATTGATTACAATCGTGTTGTAAAAGACTTGAACGGGCTGTCTCCGGAACAATTCCTGACCGCTGTCAGCAAGAATTTTGTAGTAGAAGAGAAAGGCATTAAGGTTTATAAACCGCAGGCTCTTCACAATTTCTCTCTCTATCTGGACGGTAAATGGTACAGCTTGACAGCAAAACCGGGCACATACGATGACAATGATCCTATCGGAGTATTAGACGTGACTATTTCTTCCAACTTGATATTGGATGAAATATTGGGAATCAAGGATCTTCGTTCCGACAAACGGATTGACTTTGTAGGTGGTATCCGTGGCTTGGAGGAATTAAAGAAGCGTGTGGACAGCGGTGAAATGAAAGTGGCTTTGGCCCTTTATCCTGTTTCTATGAAACAATTAATGGATATTGCCGATACCGGTAATATTATGCCGCCCAAAACAACTTGGTTTGAACCGAAACTTCGTTCGGGATTGGTTATTCATAAACTGAGCTGATCAATATAGAACACGGACAGAAGAACAAACCTGCATTTTCCCTCTCTGTCCGTGTCCGTTCATTTCATATAATTTTTTCAGCAGCTACAGGTGATATAAATTCTTTTATATTTGTTGATTAGGTATAATCTAAATAAATAGATGTTAGATTGAAAGAATAAAGCACTTTTCCTTTGTTTATTGCTAACAAATATCTAATTTCGCGCCGATTTTAAAGCGTGTAATAAAAACGATGATTAACAACAAGACTAAAGGATTTCTCCTTGGGGCAATCGCAGCAGCCAGCTACGGCATGAACCCACTGTTCACCCTTCCTCTTTATAGTGCAGGAATGAGCGTAGACTCGGTATTGTTTTATCGCTATGCACTGGCTATAGTTGTACTAGGTATCATGATGAAGATGCAGAAACAATCTTTTGCCATTAAGAAAGCGGATGTGCTGCCACTTTGCATCATGGGGTTGCTGTTCTCATTCTCTTCCCTGTTTCTCTTTATGAGTTATAACTACATGGATGCCGGTATCGCATCCACCATATTGTTTGTCTACCCGGTACTGGTAGCTATTATTATGGCTGTAGTATTTAAGGAAAAAGTATCGCCGGTCACTATGTTTTCCATAGCGCTGGCCTTTGTGGGAATTTCCTTGCTTTGTAAAAGTCCGGGAGGACAGACACTCAGCTTGGTCGGGATTACTTTTGTCTTTTTATCATCCTTAGCTTATGCTATCTATATAGTTGGTGTAAACCGTTCTTCCCTGAAGGATATGCCTATAGCCAAGCTTACTTTCTATGTCCTGCTTTTCGGTCTGTCTGTTTATGTGGTGCGATTGAAGTTCTGTACGGGATTGCAGCTTATCCCTACACCCTTGTTATGGGTAAACGCAATTTCACTGGCTGTTTTTCCTACTGTTATTTCGTTGGTGACCATGACAAAGGCCATACACTACATTGGCTCCACACCCACTGCTATTCTAGGTGCTTTGGAGCCTGTTACAGCTTTATTCTTCGGAGTACTGATTTTTGGAGAGCAGCTGACACCGCGCATTATTCTGGGTATTTTGATGGTGATTACTGCTGTAACTCTAATTATAGGAGGAAAAACATTGCTGAAAAAAAGCAAGATTCGGTTAAGGCATACTGGCAAATAAGATCGGATTTTGTATCTTTGCCCTTGTAATTATAAATTTTCCACTATGAAAAAACAACTGATGCAATGGGCAGGAGTGGGAATGTGGATGGTATTTGGTCTGTCCGCATGTTCTCCTACAAAAACAGAAATCGGAAACCTGAATGTCGTTCCGCAGCCCCAAGAAGTAAGTCAAGACATTCAAGCCCACCCTTTTGTTATTAATCCGCAAACCGGTATTGTCTATCCGGAAGGCAATGAAAAGTTGCAACGGACGGCAGAATTTTTAGCTTCCTATATTAAAGAGGCTACGGGAATTACCGTCCGGACAACAACTGAAGCCGCAAAGAAGAATTCCATAATCTTGGCGGTTGACAGTTCCATTACCAACAAAGAGGGGTATCAACTGGAGGTAACTTCTGAAAACATTCATTTGAATGGAGGAAGTGAGTCTGGGGTCTTTTATGGAATGCAAACGCTCTATAAGGCTTTGCCATTGACCAAAAACAAACAGGTATCCGCTGCCATCCCGGTGGGAACTGTTAATGACTATCCTCGTTTCGGTTATCGCGGTTTTATGGTAGACGTGGGCCGCCATTATTTCCCGGTTTCTTATCTGAAACAAATCATTGATATGCTGGCATTGCACAATATCAATTATTTTCATTGGCATCTGACTGAAGACCAAGGTTGGAGAATTGAAATCAAGAAATATCCCAAACTTACGGAAATAGGTTCGATACGTCCACGTACGTTGATTGACCGTGAAACCCAGACCTATGATGAAACTCCTCATAGCGGTTTTTATACACAGGAAGAAGCAAAAGAGATTGTCAAGTATGCCGCTGACCGTTTTATTACTGTAATTCCCGAAGTTGACCTTCCGGGACATATGATGGGAGCTTTGGTTTCCTATCCGGAATTAGGTTGTACGGGAGGTCCATACGAGATTCCTTGTAAATGGGGGGTATTCCCTGATGTGCTTTGTGGAGGAAACGACCGGGCTTTACAGTTTGCTAAAGATGTATTGAATGAAATTATGGACATCTTTCCATCTCCTTATATCCATATTGGTGGGGATGAATGTCCGAAAGTACGTTGGGAAAAATGCCCTGCATGTCAAGCTAAAATTCGGGAACTGGGTTTGAAAGATACACCAAAACACAGCAAGGAGAATCAATTACAGACCTATTTCATGTCCGAGGTAGGCAAAGTTATTAATGACAGAGGGCGTAAAATGCTGGGCTGGGATGAGATGTTGGAGGGAGGATTGGCTCCAGGTGCCACAGTGATGTCATGGACTGGTGTCAAAGGTGGTATCGAAGCCGCCCGTCTGCACCATGATGCAATTATGACTCCTATTCAGTTTCTTTATTTCAGCAATCCTACTTACAATCGGATAAAAGGGACTAAAAGCCTTGAACGTGTCTATACATTTGAACCTGTTTCTAATGAATTGGCAGAGGATGAACGAAAATATATCATCGGTACTCAAGGATGTATCTGGACAGAATGGACGCGTGACAGTTTGAAGATGGAATGGCAAATTCTTCCTCGTATGGCTGCCTTGTCCGAGATTCAATGGACGGAACCGTTACATAAAAATTTCGACAGTTTTTTGAAACGTTTACCAGCTCTGCTGGCTATTTACCGGGATAGAGGTTATGATTTTCGTCAGGATATTTATGATGTGAACATTGATATCGTTCCGGCTCCCGATGAAGGAAAAGCCAAGATTGCTTTTCAGACTTTTGATGATGCGGAAATACATTATACATTGGATGGCAGCGTTCCCGATGTGCAATCCCCATTGTATACCGACACTATACAAGTGGATAAAGATGTTATCATACAAGCCATTGCAGTTCGTCCGCAGGGTACTAGTCAGATAAGTAAGGAGGAAATACATTTTAATGCAGCCACAATGAGACCGGTTACCTTGAATACCATTCCTCATAAATCATATACTTTTAAAGGAGGAAGTACTTTGATAGACGGATTATATGGGGATATGAATTATCGCTCAGGACGTTGGATTGGTTTCTACGGGACAGATATGAATGTGACCCTTGATTTACTTGAGCCTAAGGAAGTATCTTCAGTTTTTGTAAACACAATGTTGAACACAGGCGATGCTATCTTTGGTGCAACAGGTCTGAAGGTGGAAGTTTCTGAGGACGGGAAAAATTTCCGCAGGGTAGCCTCCGAAAATTTTTCCGTTGTGGAAAAAGGAACTAAAATGCAAAGCCGCAAAGACTCTGTTTCCTTTGATAAAGTAAAAGCCCGCTATATTAAAATCATAGCAGAAGTTACTCCGAAACTTCCCGCATGGCATTCCATGCCTGGCGAAAAAGCTTTTCTGTTTGTTGACGAAATAGGAGTGGAGTAAATTCGCCTTCGGAGCAATAGCTTTCTAAAGAACAAATACTAAACAAGAAACGGACATTCTGACAAAACAGATGTCCGTTTCCTTATCAATAACCCTTTCATGTATTTTCAAACTAGAAAGCTGTTCAAGAAAAAAATGGCGATAGAGATTCACTCTATCGCCATCATGTGACATGGAATGTCTAATTCCTTATGCTTTAGGAAGTGCTTCTTTTACAACCATAGTACGGTTTACATATTCTGCACCGTTCAATTGCTTGATAGCTTCTTTAGCTTCGCCATCATTAGGCATTTCTACAAAAGCAAAACCTTTAGAACGACGTGTTTCACGATCAGTAATAAGTTTTACTGAAGCTACTGTTCCATACTCTTCCATTACACCTCTCAAATCACCTTCCCTAACATTATAGTTAAGGTTTCCAATATACAAATTCATAAAATAAAAATTGATAAATAAATAATTAAGTAAACTTTGAATTTAAAAATTTAGTTAGAAGAATAGAAACGGTTCAAGTGTGAGATGAATTGAGTCAATCGAAAAAACTATCTTTTTATATTCCGTTGTCAAAGGAACGATAAATAATTGGATTATCCACTATATTTCTCTTTTTATTTTGATATTTTTTTAACCGGTGACTCTTTTTATACTTTTTAGGCTTAAAGCAAGAGCCTTATATCATTCATATTCACTAATTTTGTATTAATAGCTAACTTATAACTAAGATTTATATGATATTGAATGAAAGAGAAAGCCGCCATGAACATGTTCTGCATGTGGCCCGACAAATGATGACAGCAGCGCGTACTGCTCCCAAAGGAAAAGGTGTTGATATTATTGAAATAGCCATGGTGACGGATGGTAATATCAATATTTTATCGGAAATGATGGTGAAAATGGTTGCGGAGCATGGAATGAAATTCTTCCTGCGCGATGCGGAAAATATTCTGAATGCAGAATGTGTCCTGTTAATAGGTACACACGAACAGGCGCAAGGATTGAATTGTGGTCATTGTGGATATGCCACTTGTGTGTCTCGCAAAGAAGGAGTGCCATGTGCTATCAATAGTGTTGATGTGGGCATTGCTATCGGATCAGCTTGTGCTACAGCAGCAGACAACAGGGTGGACACACGGGTCATGTTCTCGGCCGGATTAGCAGCACAGCGTCTGAACTGGCTGGAAGGATGCACCCAGGTTTATGCCATCCCTGTCAGCGCATCCTCTAAAAATCCTTTCTTTGACCGGAAACCTAAAGAATAAATTTCTCTACTACCGCGGCTACACCATCTTCTTCATTAGAAAGGGTGATGTAGTCGGCGTTTTGACGGACTATTTCTTGAGCATTGGCCATTGCTACCCCCAATCCGGCATATTGTATCATAGAAAGATCGTTAAAACCATCACCAACGGCAATCATTTCTTCTTTTGTCATACCGATTTCTTTTAACAATACGGCCAGTGATTGTGCTTTATCAATACCTTTAGGAACCAATTCCAAAAAATAAGGTTCGGAACGGAATACCCCCATACGATCTTTCAAATGTTCGTACATTTCTTTTTCAAGCACTGCAAGCCGCGTAGGTTCACCTACAATCAGACATTTGGCAATAGGAAATTTTATTGCCTCCAGAAAATGATCCACTTTCTTGGGAGTCATCACATTCAGAATAGCTTCTTTCAATACATATTCATCTTCCGGATATTCAGTCAATACATATTTTCCATCGTAAGTGACGATAGCAAAATGGTTGTCGGTGGCACATTTATACAGGTAAGGTAATATATCCGGATCGAGCACATTCTCGTACATCATCTCACCGGTTTTCCAGTCTATGATCTCACCTCCGTTATACGAAAGTATATAACCTTCGTATTTCTGCAGCTCTAAGATCTCAGCCAGTGGAGCCACACCGTATGTGGGACGTCCCGATGCCAAAACAATTTTTACTCCGCGCTTTTGCGCTTCGATAAGTGTACGACGTGTGTGTTCCGTTACCTCTTTCTTTTTATTGGTCAACGTTCCGTCTAGGTCTAAAACTAATAATTTATACTTCATATACTATTTAATGGAGTGCTTTTGCCAAATTCGCTGCAAATATAACGATTAAATTCATGGCTTTTTGCTACATTTGCTCAAAATAAACAAGAATCATGACAGAAATTTTATTAACCGTAATTATTATCCTGCTGATAATTAATATTGTAATCGCACTTACTAAAAACAATCGTCTGCAAACCGAACGTCTGGAAGGATTGCTACGCGAAGAAATGAAAGAAAACCGGGACGAACTGGGAAAAAATATTCGCGAACTTCGTAACGAACTGAATCAAACCTTGAATTATTCTATCCGTAATATGCAGGATACTTTGCATAAAAACCTGCTGACCGGTAATGAAATGCAACGGGAAAAATTTGAAGCAATGGGCAAGCAACAGGAAGCTTTGGTGAAAAGTACGGAAAAACGATTGGATGACATGCGGCAAATGGTAGAAGAAAAATTACAGAAAACATTGAATGAACGTATAGGACAATCCTTTGAGATAGTACGTTCGCAGCTGGAGAATGTACAAAAAGGATTGGGAGAGATGAAGGGTCTGGCACAGGATGTAGGAGGATTGAAAAAAGTTTTAAGTAATGTGAAGACACGGGGTACATTCGGAGAAGTACAATTAGGTGCCTTATTGGATCAGATGCTGAGTCCGGAACAATATGAGGCGAATGTCAAAACCAAGAAAAATGCAACGGAATTTGTGGAGTTCGCCATTAAACTTCCGGGAAAGGAAAATAATAATGATACTGTATATTTACCTGTGGATGCCAAATTTCCCAAAGATGTATATGAACAATATCAGGATGCATACGAAGCCGGAGATGCCGCATTGATTGAAACTTCATCCCGTCAACTGGAAATCACAATTAAAAAAATGGCAAAGGATATTCACGATAAATATGTAGACCCACCTTTTACAACAGATTTTGCCATTATGTTTCTGCCATTCGAAAACATCTATGCAGAAGTGATCCGCCGGACCGCGTTGGTGGAAATGTTGCAGAAAGACTGGAAGATAGTGGTTACAGGTCCTACCACCCTGGGAGCTATCCTGAATAGTTTGCAAATGGGATTCCGTACGCTGGCCATTCAAAAACGAACAAGCGAAGTATGGAATGTGTTAGGGGCAGTAAAGACCGAATTCGGAAAGTTTGGAGGATTGCTGGAAAAGGTACAGAAAAATCTACAGAATGCAGGAGACCAGTTAGAGGAAGTTATGGGGAAACGTACTCGTGCCATAGAACGTAAATTACGCCAGGTAGAAGCCCTTCCGGCAGAAGACAGCCAACGAATGTTGAGTTTGCCCGAACTGACTGATGATGAAGACGATGAATAAAAGGAGGATTTCAATATGAGCATGACGTGGGATTTTATTTTGAGATTGTTTGTGGCAGGCGCTTTGGGTACTGTTATTGGTCTGGATAGGGAATATCGTGCTAAAGAAGCCGGTTACCGTACCCATTTTCTAGTATCACTGGGAAGTGCTCTCATTATGATTGTATCACAATATGGTTTTATGGAAGTAGTGAAGATGGAGGGGATAGACTTGGACCCGAGTCGTGTGGCCGCACAGGTTGTCAGTGGTATCGGTTTTATTGGAGCGGGTACTATTATTTTTCAAAAACAAATCGTGCGCGGACTTACTACCGCTGCCGGAATTTGGGCTACTTCGGGCATCGGTCTGGCCATTGGAGCCGGTATGTACTGGCTGGGAATCTCAGCAACAATCCTTACGCTGATTGGTCTTGAGGCACTTAGCTATCTTTTTAAAAGTATAGGTATGAAAAGTTCCATGGTAGAGTTCTCTACAGACAATAAAGAAACACTGAACCGTATGGCCAAGAAATTCAATTCCAAGGAATACAATATTGTTTCCTATCAATTGGACGAAAAGAGGTTGGGAGAAGTAACAACCTATTATGTTACAATGGTTATAAAATCTAAGAAATACAATGATGAAGGTATGTTACTGACATTATTACAAGATTTTAGCGATATTACCGTTCACAGGTTGGAGTAAGCTTTTCCGGCTTGGTTCAAAAGCAGCGGGGAGAGCTCTTATTGAAAGATTCTCTCCCCTGTGCTGTGATCATGCTTTTAATCGCATAACAAACATACTTCCTTCTCCCAGCTTACTGTCTACTGTAAGAGTACCATTATGGGCCTCGACAAAATCTCGGGAAATAGACAGGCCTAAACCGCTTCCTTGTACTTTAGTTCCGGGAACCCGGAAATAATGGTCAAAGATGCTTTTATGATAACGTGGATCAATCCCTTTCCCGAAATCCCGTACAAACATCTCAATGAATCCATCATCTGTTTGACGTGCCCCTATTACCACACGACCGTTTTCCGGTGAATACCGGATGGCATTGGAAAGAAGGTTGGTTAGAACCCAAGCTATCTTCTCACTGTCGACAAACAGTTTACCTATTTTGTCTTCAGGGTATTCCACTTCTATTTGAATATTAAATTTTTCAGCTTGTACACGATTGGCCTTTATTGCATATTCTATCAACTCTATAGGTTTGGTTATCTTAGGCTTCAACTGTAGTTTTCCTGATTCTACCTGGGTCATATTCAGCAACTCGCCGGTGATATTAAGCAGCCGTTCGCTATTTTCTTTGATACTGTTTGCCAAATCTTCCTGTTCTTCATTTAAAGCTCCGATACGCTGGTCTTCTAATAATTGCAGACTCATCATAATAGCCGAGATAGGAGTCTTCAATTCATGTGAGATTGTAGAGATAAACGTAGTCTTGGCCGAATCCAGTTCCTTAAATTCGGTTATATTCTTCAACATAATGACATATCCTTTTTTTTCCATAGTAACCCCATCTTTCCCCGGTTGGGAAATACTCATGTATTTTACTTGGAAAAAACTCTCCTTATTGTCCGCATAAATCTTCAGAGGTTCTTTCTTTTCTTTTTCCTTGTCTCTGACTGGTTCCCCAGGAATTTCCACCAATTCACGAATCAGGCGACGCAACAAATCATTGCGCAGGGAAATATCCTGTGCAGAGTGTTTAATAACTTCTTCACGCTTCAGGTTGATCACATTCAATGCTTCATCATTGATGAAAAGGATTTCCATATCATTATTTAAACCAATGATAGGCTCGTTGATACTGTTGATGATAGTCTCCATATATTTTTTAGATGCCATCATATCGGATAAAGCACTTGCATGATAATCTTCCAGACGTTTGGCCATGCGGTTGAAATTTTTAGATACTTCAGAAAATTCTTCACTATTGCTTAATTCCAAACGTTTTTTATAATTATGGTTCGCAATTTCCTGTATAGCGTTGGTCAATTCTTTAATAGGATTATCAATCGATGCAGGAAGACGCAGCCACATACCAATACCAATACATATACATGCGGCACCAACAACATATATCCACAATAAAGCCCGCTGTAATCCGGGACCTGCTGCCGGACTGTCAGGTTCCGTGGCGGTCAATATTTGCAAATTCACAACAGAAAGTACAACCAATAGTACAATCATTGCCACCAATACCCCTATGGCAAGGGTTAGTTTCGACTTTATATTCATAACTTTTATTTTTTATGCAAGTATAATCAAATCTATGTCTATTTCAGCTAAAGAGTTTAGAAATTTTCGATATTTGGAAAGACTGAATAATGCACCTGGCATTTTGAAAGTAGGATGCCCCATACAGACGGTTGTAATTCCACGTTGACGACAAGTTTTAATTATTTCTCCCATAATATCGGAAGATGAAACTTGGATAACTTCACCGCCTAACTCGGTAACCAGTTTAAAATGGTTAAGTAAATGCCGCTGTGTTGCCAATGGAATACGTTCCGTACTCTCGGCAGGTGTCTGTACATAGAGGGCAAAAAAGACCGTATTGTACCGGGAAGCAAGCCGTGCCGCTTTACGGATAATATGTCGGGGAGTCCGTTCATTACTACTGATACATGCCAAAAACTTCTCGTGCCGGATGCCCTTTTCACCTGTTACAATTTCATTTTCAACTTTCTTCTCGACTCGAAAGGCCACTTCTTTTAGTGCCAGTTCACGTAACTGAAGAATATTCTCTGTCTTAAAAAAATTATTCAGTGCCAACTGAATCTTTTCAGGACGATAGATTTTCCCGGCTTTCAACCGGTTTATCAGTTCTTCGGCGGTAAGGTCTATATTTACCACTTCATCCGCATCCTGCAGCACCTTATCCGGAATCCGTTCTTTAACTTCTATACCTGCTATACCTTTTACGTCCTCATTCAAACTTTCTATATGCTGGATGTTAACTGCAGAAATTACGTTTATACCGGCATCCAACAATTCCATTACATCTTGCCAACGTTTCTCATTCCGGCTGCCCTCGATATTGGTATGTGCCAATTCATCTACTATAACTAGTTCGGGATGTAACTGAAGAATGGCATCAAGATCCATTTCTTCCACTTCCTTACCTTTGTAAAATATCTTTTTCCGAGAGATAACAGGCAATCCTTCCAACATAGCAACGGTTCCTGCACGTCCGTGCGTTTCAATATAACCTATCTGTACATCTACCCCGTTCTCCAACATTTCGTGAGCTTCTTGCAGCATACGATAACTCTTCCCTACACCGGCTATCATTCCGATATAGATTTTAAACTTTCCACGCCGTGAACGTTTAATCAAATCTAAAAAATGCTGTACACTTTCTTCTCTGTCTTCCATTTGTTACTTTATCATATTAGTGTAAATATAACAATTTTCCGCATATTTAATATCAGTCCTTTTATAACAGACAAAGAATATACCAATAAAACAAACGGCTTAGTTACAATGCCATAAGCGTGTCATTAAAAACTAAAGCTTACCAAAATGAAAAGGAACTCTTTCAAAATGAAACACTTTCTTAATCACTATAATTATTGCTGTTAGATCCCCTAGAATAGTTTATTCCTGCTTTTCTAGCTTGTGTATGTTGAAATTGGCGGGCTATTTTATATTCACGTTCTCCTTTTAGTAATCTGTATCCAGTTTGTTTAAACCAAAAGCTAATATTATTTTCTATACATTGCCGACGAATGTCCAACACCCAGTCATAATTACATATGCGCGCTTCTTTACCTGATTCTCCACCTACCACAATCTGTTCTACCCATATACCAAGTTCTCCCTTGAAGTTTATAGCGGACAACAATGGTTCACAGATAATGATTTTATGCTTTACAGGAGCTGCTTTATAAAGAGGAAGACGGTAATCCACTCTTTCTTGATTTTCCATGGTGCAACAAATGGTAACATTATCATACCCGTCCCCCCAATCCGGAGGCAGACATTGGCTGAGCCGGTCTATACGTTTAGTTATAAACAAGAAATGAAGATCGTATCGTTCCCGCATCATTTTCCATGCTTCTATACGCCATTCATCGGCTTCTTCTATCAGAAAATCAGAGGTAAAACAAGTATAGACGAGATTTCCGGAAGGGATCTTGTAAGTCTTATCCTTTTTCCGCCTCACGGGCAGATTGAATTGTCCGGTTTTGGTTATTATGGAACTGTCTTTCCCATGTTTACTATCTCCGCGATATACATAACAATGCCGGCAACCTGTACTTAGCTTATGGCAGCCATGCCAAGGATTCCATAGAGAAGACTCCAGACTTATTCTATTTTCCATTCTGTTTGAATAAAATTTATCATTTTATTATTGTCTGCAAAGTTAGCTAAAGTCTTTTCATCATTTACATAATTCATTCCTGAATTTCTTCAAAAAGAATGGGAGTGTTATAGTTAATGCAAATGGATTAATGTACCTTTGCCGATATAATCAATTAAGCCACTAACAAGAATAAATTTTATAATGTAGAGTATAAAACAAAAAACTTATTATATGAACACAGACGATAGAAAATGGGAGATTATTGAAAGTGAATATCTTATCCGCCGCCCTTGGCTGACCGCACGCCGTGATCGGGTTAAATTACCTACAGGAGTTGAAATTCCTGAATATTATATTTTGGAATATCCTGATTGGGTAAATGTAATTGCTATCACCCAAGAGGGTAAATTCGTATTAGTACGCCAATACCGTCACGGAATAAAAGAAACACGTTATGAAATTTGTGCCGGAGTTTGTGAAACCGGAGAAGAACCTTTGCTTTCTGCCCAACGCGAATTGTACGAAGAAACAGGGTATGGTAATGGAAATTGGACAAAACTTATGACCGTCTCTGCAAATGCCAGCACCATGACAAATATCACTCATTGTTATCTGGCTACGGAGGTAGAACGAATCTCCACCCAGCATTTGGAAGAAACTGAAGATTTGACAGTGCATTTGCTGAGTGAAGAAGAAATAAAAGCGTTGTTATTGAATGATGAAGTAAAACAATCATTGATGGCAGCACCGCTTTGGAAGTATTTTGCTTTATATTCTCATTCATAGTTCAATCACCCAAATACATTTTCAGGGAGGATTTTGCCCTCTCTGAAAATGTTTTTTGGCTTAAAGGATAAAGTAATCTAGAACCACTTTGCCCATAAAATATTGGAGTTCTCCGGAGAATTGATTTTGACAGGTTATTCTAAATGTCTTTTTATCTGTTCCTTATCATTTCAACAAAGGTAATTGATTTAACATTTCTTTAATTCTGATAGCAATCCGTGGCATCGGTTCGGCAACGGTTAGACCTACTATTTCTTTTTCTTTGGCAATATCATTAATAACGCGGACCACTTCTGCCAATTTCATTCCATCGGGAACTACCCCTACGGCTGCTATAATTTCGGCAGGGTCGAGCACATCCATATCAAAATGAATTAACACGCGGGATGCTCCACATGATTTTAACCATTCATATATAGCATTACTATTTTGTGCTACATCTTCCGGAGTAAGATGTTTTATACCATATTGTTTCTGGCGGACTTTTATTTCATCACGTTCCCAATCACGCAATCCTACGAGCAGAATCTTTGAGGGGGCTATTTGGGCCGGTAGCTTGGAAAGGATTTCCTTGTCGCCTTTCCCCATGCAGGCAGTAACAGCCATGGCATGGAATCCGCTGTACATATCTCCGGGAAGTGTTATATCAGGATGGGCATCAATCCAAATCATTGCCACACCATCTTTATATTTCTCTGCAAGGTAGGTAAACGGAACGACACTGACAGAACATTCTCCTCCAAGAGTTACTATTTTATCAGGATCACTGATACGCAACAAGTCAAGAGCAGCTTTAGTCTGTTTCACAATAATGTCGCGGTCTAGTACACCGTCCTTTTTTCTACGTTCTGTAATTTCTGTTGAAATGGGAACTGTCAGTGTTTCTTGACTGCTGTCGGGAGCCAAGAAGTTAAGCAATTCTGCCCCTAAGAAGTATCCCTTTGATGCTGCTTCGGGATCTTTTATTTCAGTAATCCACCGAGCAATATCACCTCCTTGCCATTGCGGATAAATCAAACGAATTGTTTTTGTTTTCTTTTCCATACTTTGATTATTAATTGAATTTTTCTGTTGTGCATTAATAGAAATCACATTAACAGCCAGTAATATTATCAGAGATAACCACTTTTTCATTATATCATTATTATATATCCCATTATTCCTATATCTGAATCTGTCTGCAAATTTATAATTACCCGATGGTTTGCGCAAGTAGGGATAAATTAATCAGTATATGAATAATTTATCCCTATAACATGAAAAGAGTAGAAGCTATTCTTTCCATGTTATTTCAATATGATTAATTTTGCAGAAAAAAGAAGATTTATGTACAGAAAGAAAATACCTTTTGATATAGACTGCGGTGTGAAAATAGCGATGGAAGTGATTGGTGGAAAATGGAAAAGCTGCATTATTCAAGAATTGGACAAAGGCCCGAAGCGCCCGAGTGAACTTCATCGTTACTTTGATGATGCCAGCCCAAGGGTAATCAACCAACAACTGAAAGAACTGGAGATTCATGGCATGATACAGAAAAAGATTTTTTCGGAACTTCCTCCCCATACAGAATATTCCATTACAGAGCAAGGTAGAACACTGCTTCCCATTATTGAACAATTAGAAAAATGGGGAGATGGATTCCGACCGCAAATGAAGAAAATATTAGGAATGGAAGACTAAGTTCAACAAGATATGATTCTTTATCAATTCGGTTTTCTGATTGAAAATGAATTACTTTGTCAATTAGAAAACGTTTTAAAAAGAGGGTAATTAAAACTATTATCATAAAACAATTTAAAGCCTTATGGGCTGTAAAATTCCATTCATTAAAACGCCCACAAGAATATGCTTTGCTGCTCAATGTCTCATCTGTTTATCTGAATGAGGCGGTGAAAAAGACGACTGGGTATAAGTGCCTATGTACTGAAAAGCGCTTTAATGGAAATGCTTGATATATAAAAAAGCGAGTGCAGATACTCCTTGAACAGAATGTCTGCACTACTTGAATATGTTTTAGAAGGTCACTTTACTCTTCTTTCCACTAACCTTGAAAGGGATTTATTTTCTTTGCTATAAAAAATGCATATCCATAGTATTCTTTATACTTACTATATAATTCAGCTTCATGGCAGATGGATGCCATCAGTTTTTCAGCTGTTTTATTCCCTGCATACTTCTTGATAAACATTTCTTTGGCTTTGGCCTGCGGAACATAATAATGTTCTGTCCAGCAATTCTCCGGAAGAATGAACGTAGCAACGGGAATATATCCCGCTTTTTGTATTTGTACTACTTTATTAGGAATTGTATCTATTTCCGTGTAAGCATTCATCCAGAAATCATGAATCTCTGCCGGACGGTGATCGGTAAACCAGACACTTTCAGAAACGGCAAGGTATCCTCCCGGTTTCAAATAATTGCGCCACTCGTTCAATCCTCGTTCAAAACCGATATTATAAATAGCTCCTTCCGACCAAATCAAGTCTAGGGATTCTTTTTCAAAAGAAAGGGCATCCATTGAGCCGACTACACCTTTTACTCTATCCTGTAAATTTAACTTTTCGGCATTCCTGTTGAAGCATTCAATAAATTCCGGAAAGAAGTCGAGTCCTGTAATACTTCCCGGTGTATGTTGTGCCAATACCATTGTCTGACCTCCTGTCCCACAACCGAGATCGGCGATAAGGGATTGAACAGTGAGATTATTTATAAAGCTTAGTGCTTTTAAGGTTGCTTCGGGACTTCCGGGACCTTGCCGGTTTGTATTTAAAAAGAAATCACAGATTAAATTTACATCGAACTCTTGGATTGTATTATGATTATTATCGTTATTCATTATTGTAAAACATTGAGGGCATACAATCCCATTATTTGTATGCGGATTAAAAGATCAATTATAAATAATATAAAATTGCTCTCAAAAGACATTCTGAGAGTAAAAACGACTGGACAATCTATTCTATAAAAACAGATTGTTTACGACACCAAATCCGATATATGAGTTTTTAACATATTGCAAAGATACATTTATTTTATTGAATTGTAAATAGATTATTCATAAAAAGAATTATTCTTCTGTCCGATTCATTGAAAGTGATAGAAAATAATGTTTAAATTTAGTAAGGATTTGATCGTTTCCATTCTTTTAAAACCCTATTTTACGTTTCAAATAAATCATATCTTTTAGTAAAACCCCATTGTCAATGATAGGATGATCGTAATTCTCCGTGAAAAAATCTTTTATACAATGAGAATATTCAAAACCGCAACTTTTATAAAATGCAAGAGTGCCGGGAACGTCTCCCGTTCCCACCATCATCTGAGTATATTCTTTTGAGTAATGGTTTATCAGGTAATTTATTAGTTTTCTACCATATCCTTGTCGTTGGGCACTAGGGGTAACCGCTATATTCTTCAATTCACAAATTTTCGGACCTTCTTTTGTTACAACGCAAACAGCTTTTATCCCGTTATCTTCCAATACAAACAAGTCACCGCGCTCCAAATATCGGTCTATCATTATTTCCTGTTCATCCCCAAGCAATAATAAATCCAGATATTGCTTTTTATTTCTAGATATTTTAACGATGTGATAATCCATAATATTATATTTATGACATTCTTGTCTTTATTTTCATAGACAGTACAAAATAGCACTATTTTAACGATTCCTGGCATATCGGTAAATAGCAGCCGAAATATCAGAGATGATCTTAGTATTCGTTTCCATATTTTCTTTTGAGTCTTTGACAAATACGGCTACTACGTATCGGTTCCCATCAGGTAGAATTACAAAACCAATGTCATTGATGCCAATGTATTCCCCCCGTTCATTCTTATCGGAAGTTCCTGTCTTATGTCCTATCTTGACTTCACTTTCGGGAAGGGGAGCAGGTAGTCTGTCTTTACCTGTCTCACACTCTATCATAATATGTTTTAGAAAATTTGTATATTCATTTTTCATGGAATCTTGAGTCATAAAAAGTTCCAATAGATTGGCTGCTTCCATTGGTGTTGTCCAGTTTTTGTAACAATCATCCATGTCTTGATGCATCTCATCTTCGGTAGTAGTTATAGAAACATCGTTTATTCCCAATGAATGAATGTATTCATCCACCACGTTTACACCACCTATATAATCGAATAAAATATCACAGGCTACATTGTCACTTAACTGCATTGTATAAGCTAAAAGTTCACTAATCGGAAGTTCCAAATTACCTTGGGGATATTTATCACGCAAAGGGCTGTATGTATCCGGTTTGAAATACCTTTTATCAAGATATAGGGAAGTGGAAAGTGGAATATGCCGTTTTTGCAGGTAATCACATACAGCCAATGCCTGATGAAACTTATAAACGCTCATCATGGGATATTTTTCGGCATTATTTACGGCCAGCGTATCTTCTCCGTCTAGTATCAGAGCCACTCCTATAGTTGCTTTCTTATCTTTAATAATATGTCGAATCTCTGTTTTTAACGGTTCTAAAGGGTCTTGGGCCTTCCTCTGAATGCATCCACACAGTGCTCCACAGAATATACAGATATATAAGAGTTCTTTTTTTATTAAAGAACTAAAAGAAGACATGGGTTTACAAATCTTTATTATATTCATAGCTCTTCTTAAATAGTATTTTATCATTCTATAACTTTCATATCATCATGTCCGGTCGCAGGCAACCATACAGTGAGGATATCCTCCATTTTAATTTTCAAACTACAAGTATTGGTGCAAGGGTGACAACCTATATAAGTCACATTCATCAAACCCTTATCTATTAAAAGCTGTACTCTTTTTTCTTTATCATAAATAAGGCTTAATACACTGACAGCACCCGGATAAGTATGAAGTAACCTTTCCATGTCTTCTGCAGAAGCAAAAGAAAGATGTGGGCTGCCGATTTGCCTTGCAACATTTTTTGCCGATAGCTTCTTATCGGCAGGAAGCATTAACATAAAATATTCTTGCCTTTTGTTGCATAAGAACAGATTTTTGCATGAAGTACTGCCTAGTTTATATGCTATTTCACTTCCTTCTTTCATCGTTATTATAGGAGAATGTTCCAGCTTTTCATAACCGATGCCTAAACGGCTCAATAATTCAAAAATGGTATTCTGTACATAACCTTTATCCATAACTATGTTCTTTATATCTCTATCCATGCTATATTCTTGGATATATCTACAAATATAACAAAAAACAGAGAACAGGAAATGCTGTTTCTCTGTTTTTTGTTTTTCGGCAAGGCTTTTCCTTATTTAAAGATTAGCCTTTTATCTTCTTCTGCAAATAACACAGCAGTATTTACCAGTGCCAGATGAGAATAAGCTTGTGGGAAATTACCCAATTGTTCTTTTGTTTCGAAATCAATATCTTCACTGAACAGACCCAAATGGTTTGAATATTGCAAAATTTCATCGAACAGACAGCGTGCTTCGTCTTTTTCCCCGATGACATAAAGTGCACGGATCAGCCAGAAAGTACAGATGGTAAAGGCCGAAGAAGGACAGCCAAAATCATCATGAGTATTATAACGGTACATCAACCCTTTGTGTAACAGGGATTTCTTGACGGCTTTCACTGTTTTATGATAACGAATATCATCAGCATCTATAAATCCATAAGGTTCCATTAACAGTAAAGAAGAATCCAAATCCAGATTGCCGTATGCTTGTGAAAAACTTTGTATTTCTTCCTTCCAGCCGTTTCTCATAACATCAGCTTTAATTGCATCAGCTTCTTCTTCCCAACGTCGGCTATTCTCATATTTATTCAGAATACGAGCTATGCGGGCTCCTCTGTCCAAAGCAACCCAACACATCACTTTGGACGAAACGAAATGCTGTCCTTCACCCCGTATCTCCCAAATTCCTTTATCAGGCTTTCTCCAATCTTCCACCACAGTCATCATAATGCTTTTCACCATTTCCCACATATCTTCTATTTCATCCAATGTACCTGGCATCAACCGGTAATATTGGTAAATCAAATCCATCAAATAGCCGAACGAATCATTCTGCCTTTGATGATAAGCATCATTGCCGATACGCACCGGTTTGGAGTTTTTATATCCTGAAAGATGGTCGAGTATAACTTCAGTCAATTTCCTTTCCCCACGAATGCCATACATTATTTGATAAGTGTCATGCTCGGCAACAAAAGTAGATTGTATGAATTTCATGAATTTGCGGGCTGCATCGGCATGACCTATTTTGAAAAGGGTCTCTATGGACATGGAGGCATCTCGCAACCAACAAAAACGGTAATCCCAATTGCGTACTTCTCCCACAGCTTCGGGCAGGCTGGTAGTAAGAGAGGCTAATACCGCGCCATTATAAAAGGACATCATCTTCAGGGTGAGTAAGCTACGCTCTATTATATCGTTGTAAATAGTGAACTTTCTTGTACGATCCGTCCAGTTCAACCAATAAACCAACGTGCGGCAATACTCCAGTTTCTCACGCTCTATATCAACAGGAATCACCTTTTCATTGTATGAAAGAAGAAAAAATTCATCTTTCTCTAATATAAATTCCTGATGGTTTACAATACCTTGCAACGGCAAAGAGGAATACAGATATTGTCTGTCCTTGTTGTTAGAAGAAGAATAGGTTTCAATATACCGGGAAGTTACATTAAAAAACGCTTTTCCACGAGCATAATCGGGAGCCGGATGGTAATTGACTTTAATGCGAGGACGACCTTTAATCCAGCGGATATAACGATAGACCTCAGCTGGACGATAATATTCCTTATTATCATATAACTCATAACAAGGCATAAAGTCGACTACCGCAAATTCGTCTTGTTCTGACACAAAAGTAGTGGAAAGAATATTGGTATGGGGAACATACGATTGGATGGTGTGATAGTCTTCTGAAACTTCAAAACCAAAAGTCCCGCCTTTTTCACGATCTAGAAGAGCTGCAAAAATAGAAGGTGAATCAAAATTTGGAAAACATAGCCATTCAATACTTCCTTTTTCGGAAATCAGTGCGGCTGTGCAGCAATTACCGATTACACCGTAATTCAAATTATCCATGGTTATTTTTTTTGTAATGTTAGTGGTTTATTATCCGTTTAAAAAAATCTATAGCCGATGATAACTGCCCTTTCAAACCACTTTTCAAGGCTGCTTTCACCATGCCTTCATCTGTCAGCCGTTGTAAAAACGGCAAGGTGTCTGTCTGTACGGGCAGATTGTAACGTGCACTCTCGGATGCTGTACCAATCTTTACAGTCACAGCAGTAACAGGTACGGCTTTAAACATATCATCATCCGTAGTATCATCTCCTATTGCCAAGATAAAATCATATCGGGTGGCAAGCAAAAGCCTGTTTACTTCTGAACCTTTGGTAAATTCGGGAGATTTTATTTCTATTACCTTATTACCCTGCATGATTTGCAAATTCTGTTTCAAGCAAATAGATATCAAGGAATTGACCAACTGTTGCGCACGTAATCTGCCCAACCATGCATCGGCTTCACGATAATGCCAGGCAAGTGCCGTTTCTTTGACTTCAAGATGGGAGCGAGGAGTCTTGCTGACAAATAATTTTAATATAGAAAGCAATCCGGGGCTCCATTCCTGCCCGTGTACATTCTTGTGCCATACACCATTCTCTTTATAAAAGGCCCCATGTTCGGCTGCAAAGGAAAGAGGCAGTGCACCCAACCACTTCTCTAAAGTAAAATGGTCACGTCCGCTGTTTATTACCACATGATTCAAGGGGTCGGCGGTCAGTTTCTGCAATGTATCCAGCAATTGTGGAGTAGGAGAGGCATCTTCCGGCCTTTTCTGAAAAGGGACCAGTGTCCCGTCATAATCCAACAAAATCAAACGCTTTTTAGCATGTAAGTATTGATGCTGAATTTCCTGCATATTCTGTGATCCTATCTTCTTAAAAAGCATGGTTTTGTTTTTGTGTGCCACTTCCTGCCATTCATTTACAAAATCGGCAGCCCATTTATTGACAGTCTGTACGGATACAATAGACTGCATACGGTGCATCCGTTCTTGCTGTTCTTCAAACGGCATTTCCAATGCCCGGCAAATGGCATTTTCTATCTGCTCCGTATCATTGGGATTAACCAGCAAGGCGTCGGTCAGTTCCACAGCGGCACCAGCCATTTCACTTAAAACCAATACACCAGGATTGTCTTGCTTGACAGCAACATACTCTTTGGCAACCAAGTTCATTCCGTCACGCAAAGGAGTTACTAATGCAATATCAGCTATAAAATACATAGCAGCCAATTCTTCGAATGAAAAACCATGATAAAAATAGCAGACCGGAGTCCAGTTCATTGTAGAATATCGTCCGTTGATAGAACCTATTTCCTCGTCAATCCGGGTTTTCAATTCGGCATAACTGCCTACATGATCACGTGAAGGAACTATGACCATAGCCAGTGTTACCTTGCCATGATATTCGGGATGGTGTTCCAAAAAAGAGGCAAATCCATAAAGGCGGTGCAAAATACCTTTACTATAATCCAAACGGTCTACCGATAGGATAAGTTTATGTTTGCCAAACAAGAGACGGGTTCGTTCTATAGCCTTCCAAACATTTTTTTGTTGTGACACATTGTGGTAAAGGTCATAATTTATCCCCATCGGAAGTGCATCAACGCGCACAATGCGACTGCCTATCCGGGTTTCATCCAAACTGAAATCTATATGGAGTACCCGTTCGGCCGCACTGATGAAATGACGCATATAGTCATGTGTATGAAATGCGATAAAATCGGCTCCTAACAATCCTTTCAGTATTTCGGCACGTTCAGGTAGAATTCGGAATAACTCATAAGATGGAAACGGAATATGATGGAAATAACCGATATGCAACTGGGGAAGCTCTTGGCGAAGCATTTCCGGAAGTAACATCAACTGATAATCTTGTACCCAGACCCAATCATCCGGTTCCACAAGGCGGATAATTTCCCGACAAAACAAAGCGTTAACCTCTTGGTAAGATTGCCAGAAACTTTTTCTATATAATGTATAGGCAAAGAAATAGTGACATAAAGGCCACAGGGTACTGTTACTGTATCCCTCATAATAGTTCTTATATTGCTCATCGGATAAAAATATGGGATGGAGATTCATTTCCTCCAACCGGTGACAGATATCCTGTTTTTCTTCCTCTTTGTCTGTACAGATTCCGGGCCACCCCACCCAATGTTTCTCGTAATTGCCCTGTAGGGAATTTAGTCCCGTTGTCAGACCTCCTTCACTACGTGAGAAAACAAAGGTATCTTTTTCTGCGACAGCCTTCACGGGCAGTCTGTTTGATATGATATACAATTTCATTTTTATATAATTCTTTTTTTCAATTAGATGACAAAAGTCATACCACTAATTTAAACATCTTATTATCAACATGATATATGTTTATTGATTAGTTTATACTTTTTCAATATGAAAGCCTTTTTTCTAAAATGGGAAATGAAATAGCTGAAAGATAAAAGTGCAATTTTTGTAATGGCATCGATTTTGATTTATATGGAGTATAACGCTATCAACTTATAGAAAAGGTAGCGAGCAAACAATAAGAAATAACTGATTAACAAACTAATAAAGATGAAACTAGTAAAAACATAGCTTTCCAATATGGAAATTTGCCTGTTAAAATGAAAAAGAAACTCCAAAAGAATAAAATGCAATAAAAAAATGAAAGTATATAATTTAGAAAATATTAAATCTGCCACCGAACTGAAACATTGGACTGAAGTAATTAACATGAACGAACGTTCTATTATAGTGCTCGACACTTTTACCAGCATTGCCCAAAAGCTGCAAGCTGTTTCTATTTCTTTATTCCATGTCGATATCGAAGAGGTTATGAGTCAATTGCAGGATTTTGAGAATGATTGTAGAAATTGGCTGGACAATCTTCTTTCCTCCGAAATACAGAAAGCAGAAGCTGCCAAAGAAATAAAAGTACACATCGATCAAATTTCCCGTTTATGTAATGAAAATCTGAACATCATTGACGATCATGAGATCATGGCTCACGGAGCAATGATATCCTCTCTTATTCTGTCACATTATTTAGAAGAATGTACAAAAAAGAACTTCATCTTGAACTCATGTCATTTCATGCGACTAGGGCTTGATCGAAAACCGGATATAAAGTATGTGAAAAAGAATGTAGAAGAACTGATGAAAGACTGTCCCGATGTTCACATTCTTATTACCCAAAGCCGTTTGTGTAAAAATGTATATGATGAAGTGGATTTCTTCCCACAAATAGGAAATGAGTATTATGCCACTGTTATCGGGGCTGTATTCCATGCGGATGAAATTATAACATCCTTACATTCTGATGAAATTTGTTTCCGAGGTATGGAACATACTCGAACTCTTACATACGGTGAAGCCGAGAATTTTATTGATAGCGGCATTGCATTGCTTCATCCGGAATGTATTCCGCTGGCGCGCACCGCCGGTATGGCTATTGTATTGATAAAAACACCGAAAGATACATTACGAATATCATCAGAAAAAACAGGAACAAAAGTAAAAGCTGCTGTTTCACGCAGAGGTGTGGTCTTTGTCAAACTTCGTTCGTTGGGGATTCTTACTTCTTATCTATTTATTGGAAAAGTATTTGATGTGTTCGAGAAATATAAGGTTCCTGTCTATTTAGCGACTTCCTCTAATGTAAGTGTTTCATTGGCTGTGAAATGTAGCAACGACACATTACGCCTGATATATCGTGAATTACATAAGTATGCGGAAATAGGAATGGAAACAGAAATGTCTGTGGTCAGCGTTATTGGAGATCTAAATTGGGAAAAGCATACAGGGTTGGAAGCCAGAATTATAGAAACACTGAAAGAAATGCCGGTATGCATGATTTCATACGGTAGCAGCACTCACAATCTTTCAGTGCTGGTACGGGAACAAGATAGAGAAAAGGCATTAGTGACACTGTGCAAAGCCTTTCTAGATATTCCATCAGAGAAATTTGATGTAATAAAGCAAACTCAATTACAAGACTCTTTTGTTATGTGACCTTCCTGAGTAAACAGAAGCAACAATTCGTCCGACAAGGTATTTGTTGCTTTTGTTTTTGATTAAATAAAACATTATTTTATCCTTATAGCGATTTGTACTTTATTGCCAATTCTATCACCTAAATTGTTATCCATACAAAAATCTGACTTATGAATTTAATAGAATTCTTTCCCTTATAAACAAAAATAGACATATAGTTGATTATCAGTCCTGAATAACCTTTTAAAATAGTTGCTGTTATCCATTCTTAACTTTAGCACAGAACAGGAAATAATAAAATGGATTTAAAGCAAACAAAGAACATCTCTGTTAAAATACTTTTTGTATATTTGCAACAATATGTTTTATCGTTAAAATAGTTGCAACAGAAATAATACACATAAAAGAAAAACAGAGCAAATAGAAAATGAAGCGAGTTATTAACCTGGACAATTGGAATAGAAAAGAGCATTTTAAATTCTTCTCGGCTCTCGATGACCCTTTTTGGGGAATTACTACGACTGTTGATTTCACAAGCGTATATCAACAAAGTAAAAATATGGAGGTTTCTTTTTTTCTTTATTCTGTGTACTTCCTATTGAAATGTATCAATGCAACTACTGCATTCAAATTACGTATAGAAAACGGAGAAGTAGTAGAATATGATAAAATCAATATTTCGCCCACTATCGGAAGAGAGGACGGAACTTTTGGCTTTGGATTTTTTGAGTATGACACAGATCTTTCCTTATTTATTGAAAATGCAGAAAAGGAAATACATAGAGTAAAAAACAGTGCCGGACTTTCTTTTTCCAAGGACACTGCAAGAGCAGATGTCATCCGTTATTCGGCTCTGCCTTGGTTTGCCTTTTCCGAGATGAAACATGCCGGTTCAATTCAAACAGGAGATTCTATACCCAAAATTTCCACAGGTAAGCTGATACAAGAAAAAAAGAAACTTTTGCTCCCTATATCCATCAGTGTCCACCATGGCTTGGTGGATGGACGAAATATTGCCGAATTTATACAGAACTTAAAAGACGGACAAAACAATACATTATGATATGATTGCTCCCTCTTCCTATTCTAATAATAAAACATGAAAAATAAAATAGAATTTATCGCTTTTGATGCCGATGACACTCTTTGGGAAAATGAACTTTATTTTCAAGAGTTGGAACACAGATTTTGTCATCTTCTGAGGAAATATTTACCAGCTCCTTCCATATCAGAAGAACTGTTCAAAACAGAAATAAAAAATCTGGATATCTATGGTTATGGACTGAAAGGAATGCTGCTTTGCATGATTGAAACCATTTGCAAAGTTACTAATGGAGAAGGAGATCTCAATCTCGTAAAAGAAATCCTCCGATCAGGCCAGGAACTTCTGCAAAGGCCAATCATATTATTGGACGGTGTGCAAGAAGTCATATCAGCCTTGTGCGAAAATTATAAATTAGTATTGGCCACCAAAGGTGATCTGTTCGATCAAAAAAGAAAGATTTCTGCGTCCGGACTACAAGAATGTTTTTGCCACATAGAAATAATGAGCGACAAGAAGAATGCGGATTATAAAAGATTGCTTGATAATTTAGGGTGTAAGGCAGAAAATTTACTGATGATAGGAAACTCAATAAAGTCAGATATTATTCCCATATTGGAACTCGGAGGTTATGCAGCCTATGTACCTCATCATATCACTTGGGCACACGAACAATGTGAAGGAGAAGTAACGCACTCCCACTTTATTAAGTTGAATAACATTAAAGAGATACAAAACTATCTTTAGTTTTTGCCATATTCCATTCTCCACGTGGCAACTCTTTGAACAAAAATACCACATCTGGCAAGAATCAAAAAAAGATAAGTCACTCTAATACAACAAAAAGGAGAAATGCTTTGCATTTCTCCTTTTCATCAAAAAAATCACACATTTAAAACCCAATACTTAATCCGGCTATCAGATAAGTTTTGTCAAATGAGGGCGAAACAATAGCCTGTACAAACAAAGGCAAAGAAAAATTATCTGTAATATTAATGTTCTTGGAAGCTTTTAAAGCAATATCTGTAAAAGCAGCACCATCAGCATCATACATTCCTTTCCAAGGAGTGAAACCAACGGAAGGAGTGAGCGTAATTTCTGCCGGGCAAGCAATATTATAAGAAGCATTGATATAAGTGGAATAAGCACGATCACCGTCTTTGTTATCGTCTCCTCCCGCAAACATAGTAGACCAACTCAAGGTCAGAGGAAAGTTCTCGCCGAAATTATAAGCTAATGTTCCTTCAAAATGATGATCATGTTTATAATCCCCGTAGGGCATGGTGATGCCATTCCACCAATAGTCGGTTACTGTAATACCTAAACCGCCAATAGTATAGCTTAAATTGATGTCAAACTCTTGTGCACCGTCTGTCTTGGTCAGGCTCTGACTCCCCCAAGCAGATAAAGAAAGGTTGCCGTAAGATAATCCTAATGTAGGCTGTACAGAAAATCCTGAATTCTGGTAAGCGCCACGCCAAATGTAATCACTTACAAAATCTGCCTTAGCCGTTACGTTAAATTCTTGTGCTTTTATCACTCCAGGCAACAGTAAAGCCAGCACCAAGACCACTTTTTTCAAATTCCTTTTCATCTTAAAAAATTAAACTAATTAATATTCGTGTTTTACATATTTCTACTATTTCCTTCTTATTGTCTGAAAGGAAATATCCATTTTGAGTTTTTCTGAATCAAGATGCATCATTCAATGGTGATGCACGTCAAAGATCAAGAATCCATGTTATCAAAGCAAAGAACAATACAATGATAGCCACAGCTTCTAGAGCCGACAGGCTCTCGGTATCCAGGAAACTTCTCTTTTTCATGACGCACATCTTCCTAATTTAATGACTATATATTTTTATTATTTTGCCTTTTCTAAAGCAGCATTCAGTTTTAACACATTCACCTTCTCTGTACCGAACATGCCCATAAACGGTTTTTCCACAGCTTTATCTACAATAGCTTTTACAGTTTCCTCACTCATTCCGCGAGCTTTAGCCACACGTTGTACCTGCACGTATGCGCAGGCCGGAGTGATGTCAGGATCCAATCCGGAACCGCTGGCTGTTACCATTTCGGCAGGTACTTCCTTACGGCTCAAGTAAGGATGATGCTTTAAAAATGTATCAATCCGAGCTTCTACTTCAGCCAGATACTCCTCATTGGTAGGACCTTTATTGCTACCGGCCGAACTAGCCGCATCATAACCTTCACCAGCACATGAAGGACGTCCCCAGAAATAGATATCTTCTGTAAATAATTGTCCCACATTGGCTGCACCTACCACTTTTCCGTTAAGTTCCACAACCTCGGCATTGCCGGAATTAGGTCCGGCAAATTGAGCGAAAATCCATAAGACTAGTATATAGCATACTGAGAAAAACACACAAAAGACTAAAGTAAGTCTGAATGACTTTATAAAATTTTTCATTGTTATTTACTTGTTAAAAGAATAATCCTACTACTAAATCTATTAATTTAATACCCACAAAAGGAGCAATAACACCACCTATGCCATATATCAAAAGATTACGACGAAGCAAGGCGGAAGCTCCTATCGGTTTGTATTGAACTCCTTTCAATGCCAGCGGAATCAGAATAGGAATAATGATGGCATTGAATATAACTGCAGATAAGATAGCACTCTCAGGGCTATGCAACCCCATAATATTCAATGCAGCCAGTTCTGGAATGGAAAGCATGAACAATGCAGGAACAATGGCAAAATATTTGGCCACATCATTGGCTATGGAGAAAGTGGTCAGTGTACCACGTGTCATCAGCAATTGTTTACCTATCTCAACAATTTCTATCAGCTTGGTAGGATCATTATCCAAATCCACCATATTCCCTGCTTCCTTGGCAGCCTGTGTACCGCTATTCATGGCAACCCCCACATTAGCTTGGGCAAGGGCAGGAGCATCATTTGTTCCGTCACCCATCATGGCAACCAGTTTGCCGGCAGCCTGCTCTTTCTTGATATACTCCATCTTATCCTCCGGTTTAGCTTCGGCTATGAAGTCGTCTACTCCGGCTTTCTCTGCAATATATTTGGCGGTCAAAGGGTTATCTCCCGTCACCATGACTGTTTTTACCCCCATCTTGCGTAAACGTTCAAAACGTTCCTGAATACCCGGTTTTATGATATCCTGCAATTCTATAACTCCGGCAATTTTCTTATTGACACTCACCACCAATGGAGTACCTCCATTACTTGTAATGGTTTGAATGATATCTTCCGTTTCTTTTGGGAAAGGGTTTCCGGCAGACAAAGCTATCTTGCGGATAGCATCAAATGCACCTTTACGGATTTCTGTTCCATCCTTCAAGTTAATACCCGAGCATTTGGTTTCGGCGGTAAATTTTATCATATGAGCACCATCGGTATTCAAATTACGCATCCGTAAACCCGATTCACGTCCCAGTTCAATAATAGATTTACCTTCCGGAGTATCATCAGATACAGATGAGAGTAGGCAGGCTTCGATGAAAGCATGTTCATCCACTCCCTGAGCCGGATAAAAACGAGTAGCTTTACGGTTTCCTATAGTTATTGTTCCTGTTTTATCAAGAAGCAAAGTATCTATATCTCCGGCTGTTTCCACTGCTTTACCCGATTTGGTTATGACGTTGGCACGCAGAGCACGATCCATCCCGGCGATACCGATAGCCGAAAGCAATCCTCCGATAGTGGTGGGAATGAGGCAGACAAACAAGGACAGAAAAGAAGCAATGGTAATGACAGTTCCCGTATAATCGGCAAACGGTTTAAGGGTGATACACACAATGACAAAGACCAATGTAAATGCTGCCAACAGGATAGTCAATGCAATTTCATTCGGTGTTTTCTGGCGGGATGCGCCTTCCACCAATGCAATCATCTTATCCAAGAAACTTTCACCCGGCTGGGTGCTTACCATTACTTTTATCTGATCGGACAATACTTTTGTACCTCCTGTTACTGAACTCTTGTCACCGCCTGCTTCACGGATTACAGGAGCGGATTCGCCTGTGATGGCACTTTCGTCAATAGACGCCAGTCCTTCGATGATCTCGCCATCGGCAGGAATAACATCTCCTGCCTCACATACAAAAATATCACCTTTCTTTAACTGGGAACTACTGACAGTTTTCAAAGTCCCGTTCACAATCAATTTGGCAGGAGTCTCCTCACGAGTCTTCCTCAGGCTATCGGCTTGTGCTTTTCCGCGCGCTTCGGCAATAGCTTCAGCAAAATTAGCAAATAACAAGGTGATGAACAGAATTACGAAAACCCATAAATTATAAATAAATGAGCCTTGTGAATCATTAACGATAGAGTAGAGCATCACCAAGAACATAATAGCTGTACAAACCTCTACCGTGAACATAATCGGATTCTTAATCATCACTCGCGGATTCAACTTCACGAATGATTGTTTTATGCTGTCAATAACTTGCTCCTTCTGAAATAAAGAAGCTGATTTATTATCTTTCATATCTTCTATTAATATCGTTGTCTGTTATCAGAATTATAAACTCAAGTGCTCGGCAATAGTGCTTAATGCATGTACCGGGAAGAATGATAGTGCGGCAACAATAAAAATAACCGCAAATGTCATCACACCGAATGTCACTGTATCGGTTTGCAATGTGCCGGCGCTTTCGGGAATAAATTTTTTCTTAGCCAGAATACCTGCTATGGCCACTTGACCTACAATCGGGACAAAACGTCCTAATATCAGCACAATACCACAAGAGTAGTTCCAAAACCATGTGTTATCACCCAGTCCTTCAAAACCGGAACCATTATTGGCGGCACACGAGGTGTATTCATAAAGCATTTCACTCAGACCATGATATCCGGGATTGTTCAACCAGCCACCTTCACTTTCCACAAATGCAGGCGCATGAACAAACAGATAAGCAGCCAATGCTGTACCAACTAAAATGATAAACGGATGAAGTAGTGCTACAATGGAAGCAATCTTCATTTCACGTGCTTCTACTTTATGACCAAGAAACTCCGGTGTACGGCCTACCATCAACCCACTGATGAACACGGCGATAATAATAAATGTAAAGTAGTTCATCCATCCCACACCTACACCGCCAAACCATGTGTTGATCTGCATGTTCAGCATTTCCATCATACCCGAAAGCGGCATTGTTGAATCGTGCATACCATTGACAGAACCATTGGAAGTAACCGTAGTAGTAATACTCCACAAAGCAGTGGCGGCCGAGCCCAAACGTATTTCTTTACCTTCCATCGCGCCATTATCCTGCGCTATCCCCATCTCATCAATACGTGGATTACCACCCATCTCCTGACTGACATTGATACAAACTCCTACCAGATAAGCAAACAGCATGACACCATATATACTATAACCCAATTTTTTACGTTTCAGATAGAAACCGAATGCAAATGCCATCGCCATAGGTATGATAAGGATAGACCAACATTCCACCATATTAGCAAAATAGGTAGGGTTCTCCAAGGGATGAGAAGAGTTTACACCAAAATAACCACCCCCATTAGTACCCAATTGTTTGATAGGGACAATAGCCGCCGTAGGGCCTTGTGATACATATTGTGTAGTTCCTTCCATGGTGGTCACCTTCATTTTTCCGTCAAAGCCCATCGGAGTGCCTTGCACAATCAGGATAAAACCTACGATCAATGAAAGAGGCAACAGGACACGGGTACAACTTAATACCAAATAGTTCCAGAAATTGCCAATAGTCTGAGTAGTCTTTGCAGCCAGCGCTTTCATTATACCTGCCATGGCAGCCATACCGGTAGCGGCAGTAATAAACTGAAAGAGCATGATGACGAATAGCTGAGTAAAATAAGTCAGCCCACTTTCACCGCTATAATGTTGCAAGTTACAGTTCACCATGAAACTGATACAAGTATTGAATGCCTGATGCGCAGTCTGACCGGCATTTCCATCCGGGTTAAGCGGCAGCACACCTTGTGTAACCAACAGTACCATCCCCCAAAGGAACCAAAATAGATTTACCACCAGCAAGGCTCTCAAAAACTGTTTCCAGTTCATCTCCTCATTGGGATTGATACCACTCAGTTTGAACATAACCCGTTCAACGGGCTTCATAAAATCCGACCAAGTCTTTTCACCTTTATAAACTTTAGCGATATATTTGCCCAAAGGATAGCTAAGCACTATCAATAAGACAATTTGCGCTATAACACCTAAAACTTCAGTATTCATAACTCTTTATTTCTTAACTTACTTTTTTAAAACTTCTCCGGCTTGATAAGAACATACATCATATAGCCGAACATAATCAAACTAACTACAAATAATGCTGTGTACATAACTTGTTTCTCCTTTCTTTTTTAGATCTTCTCGAACCAGTCTATACATTTAAAGAAAAGCCAAAAGCAAGCTATGCCGCTCAAGGTACAAACCGCAAATCCGATTGAAAATAAATCCATAATTCCTTTTTTTAAATTAATACTATTGTTAACTGCCACGCTATATGCCAATAGTGTGCCATTACTGGCAAACAGGAGATAAGTAATTGATTTATATACAGATATAACAACAAGAAAAAAGAGGGAGCAAAAGAAGATCTTTTCAAAATGAAAAGGGAAGGATATCAAAACAGGAGAATAATTGATTTATTTGCTGCCAAACTGTATAATTCCCCAATTTATTATATAGCTTTGTATAGAGGTTTTAATACAGAAAAACAGAAAGGAAAAATGAAAAAGATAAATGTTACCGTAGCCGATATCACTACTTTAAAAGTCGACGCCATTGTAAATGCAGCCAACAGTTCGTTGCTGGGTGGTGGCGGTGTAGATGGAGCTATCCATCGGGCTGCAGGTCCGGCGTTGTTAGCGGAATGCAAAACATTGGGCGGTTGTCCGACAGGGGAAAGCAAGATAACCGATGCATACAACCTGCCATGCAGGAAAGTAATTCATACTGTAGGGCCCGTATGGCATGGGGGAACGCATGGAGAAGCCGAAAAACTTGCATCATGTTATCGTACCAGTTTTATACTAGCGAGAGAAAACGGCATCCAAAGCATTGCATTCCCCTGTATCAGTACCGGCGTATATCATTATCCCAAGGAAGAAGCGGCACGTATCGCATTGAATGCCATCGGGGAAGAAATGGCACATGGCTATGAAGGAGAAGTGATTGTATGCTGTTTCTCGGAAGAAGATGCTGAAGTATATCGAGAGCTCCTGTCTTGCTGAGGAAAGCCACGGGGGATTTCTAAAATCCGTACTATACCGATTCCGTTTCCATCTTTGCTGAAACTGTGACGGACAGAAGAGTGTAGTAAGTATTCCAGCTTGTGAAACGCTACCGTATGGTCTTTCATACCTGATACTAAGCTCTTTCTTCCTTATGGTTAAGCCCATTCTTACGGTTACATACTATAGTCGCCGGCATCGCTCCGTACAGTCCACCGGAAGAAACTGTAGCAGCAAACCATAAGAGTGGGCTTAGCCATAAGGAGGAAACGGCTTAATCAATGGTACTCAATAACTAAATACCGTATTCCTCTATTTTTCTATATAAAGTAGTCAAACCTATTTTCAATAAACGTGAAGCCTCAGTCTTGTTTCCTTTAGTATGTTGCAGAACTTTAGCAATATGACGTTTTTCCATAGCGGCCAGTTCAAACTCCGAATAATTCTTGCCGGAATAATCTTCCTGTCGGGTATTCTGTATTTCAATAGGAAGATCTTGTAAGGTAAGCTGTTTGTCGCAGACAATCATGCTGCGTTCTATCACGTTTCGCAATTCACGGATATTTCCTCTCCAGTCGGCAGCTTTCAAAGCATTCAAGAACTCCGGAGCCATCCCTTCCACTTGTTTCCCCAGTTTTTTTGAAAAGAGTTGGATAAAGCTTCCCGCCAAAAGTTCGATGTCTTCTTTGCGCTCACGAAGAGGAGGGAGGTGTATCTGAAAAACAGAAAGACGATAATAAAGATCTTCACGGAAATTACCTTGTTCTATTTCTTTTTTCAGGTCCCGATTGGTGGCGGAGATAACGCGGACATTCACTTTCGTCGGTTTCGTGTCGCCTATCTTGATGTACTCTCCCGCTTCGAGCACACGAAGCAATTTGGCCTGCAGCTCGAAAGCCATTTCACCTATTTCATCCAAAAAGATGGTTCCGTTATCGGCCACTTCGAACAGCCCCTTCTTATCTTTCATCGCTCCGGTAAACGAACCGGCTTTATGACCGAATATCTCGCTTTCAAGCAGATCTTTGCTAAAAGCAGAACAGTTTACAGCCACAAAAGCATTCTCTTTGCGAAGACTGTTGCGATGGATGGCTTGTGCAAAGACTTCTTTCCCCGTGCCTGTTTCTCCGGTCAGCAAGACTGTAACATCCGTTGCCGAAACCTTTCGGGCCAATGCTACGGCTTGTTGCATACCCTCCGACTTCCCTTTTATAGCGTCAAAAGAGAAACTTTGGGTTTCTTCTGTTTTCACTTTTTCCCCTACATTCTTTTTAGCCTGAGCCATAGCCCGGCTGATTAACGGAATAATTTTATTATTATCATCCCCTTTGGTGATATAATCAAAGGCTCCATTCTTGATTGCCTGCACACCATCCGGAATATTACCGTGGGCGGTCAAAAGTATCACCTCCAATTCTGGATAGAGTTTTTTGATGGTTGTAACCATATCCACTCCATTGCCGTCCGGCAAAAACACATCACACAACACCACTTGGGGATTATGTAACTTAAGTTGTTTCAATGTAGACTGGCAATCGGCTGCCTGGAATACTTCGTAACCTTCCAATTCCATCATACGCGAAAGAAGTTTGCGTATTTGCGGTTCATCATCAATAATTAAAATACTATCCATATATTTATTCTGTTTTGCGGGACAAAGATAGAATAAAATGAACGCTCGACAAAAGGATAATACTTAATTTCTGTTTTATAGAAAACGCTTTCTGATTATCTTTTTTAATCTCGGATTTTCTGAACCACTCCCGTAGGGAGTAAACAATAACAAGCTGTAAGAAACATATTTACTGATCAATTAAACTCATCTTATAATGAACCTTTTTATATTTTGTTTCGTTAAATATACCGGATGACATCTCAATTTACTTCCGTCAATTCCTCCCTATTCTTAATTAATTTAAACTATTATAGACTATGAACAAAATAGAAATAAAAGACTTATATCTTGTTTTCGGTCCGGAAAAGCAGAAAGCGTTCCGGATGTTGAAAGAAAGAAAAAGCAAAAATGAAATTTTAAAGGCGACTAATTGTACTGTAGCAGTTAAAAACGCCAATCTGACAATCAAAGAAGGAGAATTCTTCGTAATCATGGGGCTATCGGGTAGTGGCAAATCAACTTTATTGCGCTGCATAAACCGATTAATCAAACCCACAAAAGGACAAGTACTGATTAATGGAACAGATATTACTGCCGCATCTGATAAGGAATTGTTGGAAATGCGTCGCCGGGAGATAGCTATGGTGTTCCAAAATTTTGGTTTGTTACCTCATCGCAGTGTTTTAAGCAATATTGCATTCGGTCTTGAACTCCAAGGAGTTCCCAAACAAGAACGTGAGAAAAAAGCCATGAAGAGTATGGAAATAGTCGGGCTGAAAGGATATCAGAATCAGATGGTCGGACAACTTTCCGGCGGAATGCAGCAACGTGTCGGGTTGGCACGCGCTTTGGCAAATGATCCGGAAATATTACTGATGGATGAAGCCTTTTCCGCTTTGGACCCATTGATCCGCGTACAAATGCAAGATGAAATGCTGGCGCTGCAATCCAAAATGAAAAAGACCATCGTCTTTATCACGCATGATTTGAGCGAAGCAATTAAACTGGGTGACCGCATTGCCATTATGAGAGACGGAGAAGTGGTGCAAGTCGGAACTTCAGAAGAAATTTTAACAGAACCAGCCAATGACTATGTGGCAAGATTTGTAGAAAATGTGGACCGGAGCAAAATCATAACGGCAGGAAGTATTATGATAACCCGTCCCGCCGTAGCCCGTCTGCGTAAAGAAGGTCCCGAGGTTCTGATCAGAAAGATGAAAGAAAGAGATATTACCGTGCTTCCTGTGATAGATGAAAATGACAAGCTGATAGGAGAGATTACATTGGAAAGTGCCGCCATTCTTCGGCATAAAGGTATAAAATCAATCAAGGAAGCCGTACAAAGTGAAGTACATTCCGTTACGGAGGACACAAAGATTGAGGATCTGCTTCCCTTAATTACGAAAACCAATTCTCCCATTTATGTGGTAAATGAAGAACGCGAACTGAAAGGCTTGGTTCCTCTATCGTCCATCGTAGTAGAGATGACCGGAAAAGATAAAGAAGAAATTAATGAACTTATTCAAAACGCTATCGAATTATGATAAACATAGGAAAATATATAGAAACAGCCATCAACTGGCTCACAGAAAACTTTGCCCCTCTTTTCGACGCCATCAATGTTGGAATAGGCGGGTTCATAGATGGGTTCCAAAACATATTGATGTGGATACCTTTTTATGTAACAATAGCATTGCTGGCCATCCTGGCTTGGTATAAATCGGGAAAAGGAGTCAGCATTTTTACCATTTTAGGATTATTACTGATTTGGGGAATGGGATTTTGGAACGAAACCATGCAGACTTTAGCATTGGTGCTTTCGTCTACCATCATCGCTCTTATCATGGGACTTCCATTGGGAATATGGAGCGCAAACAGCAAACGATGTGATAAAATTCTGCATCCTATCCTCGACCTGATGCAAACGATGCCTGCTTTCGTCTATCTGATTCCTGCCGTACTCTTTTTCGGGCTGGGAACCGTTCCGGGAGCTTTTGCCACCATTATTTTTGCCATGCCTCCCGTAGTGCGTCTGACCAGCCTGGGTATCAAGCAAGTACCGAAGAATGTTATAGAAGCTTCGCGCTCTTTTGGTGCGACACCTATGCAATTATTATTCAAGGTACAATTACCGCTGGCATTGCCCACTATCATGACCGGTATAAACCAGACAATCCTAATGTCGCTCTCCATGGTGGTCATTGCCGCTATGATTGCAGCCGGAGGGTTAGGGGAAATCGTATTGAAAGGTATCACGCAGATGAAAATAGGTTTAGGTTTCGAAGGCGGTATCGCAGTAGTCATCCTAGCCATCATTCTGGATAGAATAACACAAGGACTTGGAAAACAAAAGAAAGGGAAATAAGCATGAAGAAAATACTATATTTTTTGTCTTTCCTCCTGTTGCTTACCTCTTGCAGCGGGAAAAAAGATGATAAGACAATAAGCATTGGATACATAAACTGGGACGATGGCATCGCTCTGACCTATTTAACGGAAGTGATTCTTGAACAACAAGGTTATCATGTCATTTTAAAGAATGCTGATCCAGCTCCTATCTATGCAACAATGGCCCGTGGCAAAGTAGATTTGCTGATGGATGCTTGGTTACCGGCCACACAGGCCGATTATATGAAACAATACGGAAAGAATCTGGAAATCTTAGGCAAGATCTATCCAGATGCCCGTATCGGTCTGGTAGTCCCCGATTATGTGGACATTCATTCTATTGACCAATTAAATGCCAACAAAGAAAAATTCGGAGGCGAGATTATCGGCATTGATGCCGGCGCAGGGATTATGCATGCTGCAGATATGGCCATAGAAAAATACAATCTGGATTACAAATTGCTGGAGTCTAGCGGACCGGCTATGACCGCAGTACTAAAAAGAGCCATTGACGAACATCAATGGATTGTGGTGACGGGATGGACTCCCCATTGGATGTTCACCCGCTTTAAATTAAAATTTTTAGAAGACCCGAAAGGCATTTTTGGTAAAGCGGAAACAATTACAGCCATTGCCTGCAAAGGATTTGGTGAGCAACACCCGTTTGTGGTAAAACTGATAGAAAACATACATCTGAGCACCGAAGAAATCAGCAGCTTGCTGGATGATGTATCACAAAATGAATATAATGAAAAAGAAGGAGCGGAAAAATGGGTAAAAGAACATCAGGAGCTGGTAGATTCCTGGATTCCCCAGAAATAGAAATATCTCACTTACCTTGAGGGCCGCGCCCAAGGTAAGTGAGAAAACAAACGAACTTTGTATCAGCTCAACTATGCCATATATTTTGATAAGTTTCTCGAAAACAAAACCTATCTTTGCAACATAATAAAACACATATAAATTATGAATGTAATCAAATCAAGGTTCGTCTATCACTTAATGGCAATAATCACTGTAGCTATCTGGGGGACTACTTTTGTTTCTACTAAGATTCTAATCCAACATGGATTAAGTCCTTCCGACATCTTCTTTTATCGTTTCACTCTGGCCTATCTTTGCATGTGGTGTATTTCTTATAAAAAACTATTTGCCAATAGAATAAAAGATGAATTGTTACTTTTATTGGCCGGATTATGTGGAGGAACTATTTATTTCATTACTGAAAATACGGCTCTCGGTATCACATTAGCCTCCAACGTGTCTCTGATAGTATGCACATCACCTGTTCTGACCACACTACTTTCTTATTTGTTCAGAAGAAAAGAACCTTTCACCCGCCATCTTGTTTACGGATCGATCATGGCTTTGATAGGAGTGGGGCTAGTTGTTTTCAACGGCAGTTTCATTCTGAAAATTAATCCTTTGGGAGATATTCTTTCACTGACCGCTGCATTGATGTGGGCATTTTATTGCCTTATTCTCAAACAATTGGATAATCATTATTCTATCGTATTCATTACCCGTAAAGTATTCTTCTACGGAGTGCTGACCATTCTGCCCATGTTTTTATTCCGTCCGTTAAATTGGGACAATGTCTTGATGATGCAACCCATCGTGTTTGGAAATCTTCTCTTTTTGGGATTTGTCGCCTCCATGCTCTGCTTCATAGCCTGGAATGCATGTGTCAAGGAATTGGGAGCCGTAAAAAGTACAAACTATATTTATATCGTCCCTTTGGTAACTCTTCTTACTTCAGCGGTCATTATTAATGAAAAGATAACTTGGATAGCCCTTACCGGCTGTTTTCTTATCTTGTGTGGTGTATATTTGGCAGAACGGAAAACAAATCCTACATTTGAGGCGAAATCTTAAAGCCCTTTAATTATGAACGAGATAGACAAAATGCGTAACAGTCAGCTGGCCGATATGGAGAAACCGGAAATACAGGCCAGTTTCATACACGCCAAAAAACTAGTGGCCCAATTACGGATGATGAGTACATACGATGATGGTTTCAGGGAAGTGCTGGAAGAATTAGTGCCGGGTATCCCTTCCACTTCTGTCATCTGTCCACCATTTTACTGTGATCATGGACACGGCATCCGCTTAGGAGAGCATGTCTTTGTGAATGCCAACTGTACATTTTTAGACGGTGGATATATCACCATAGGAGCACATACATTGATAGGACCCAATGTACAGATCTATACTCCACATCATCCGGTAGATTACATAACCCGACGCGAACCCAAAGAGTATGCATATCCCGTAACTATCGGAGAAGATTGCTGGATAGGAGGAGGAGCTATTCTTTGTCCCGGAGTAAAAATAGGTCATCGCTGTATTATCGGAGCTGGAAGTGTCGTAACTAAAGACATTCCCGACAATTCCGTTGCTGTAGGTAATCCAGCCAAAGTGATTAGAAAAGTTGATTAAAAAAAGAGAACAGATAATTATGAAAGTTTTGGCCCCACATAATTATCTGTTTCTCGTATTCAGCCAATATAAACATTGACGCTCAGAAACAGGCAATCGTCTCCGTTAGAACATTCAAAGTCTATTTTATTCTCTCTGGCCAGCCAACCTATAGCTGCATTCAAATCTCTGTCAGACAACTCTGAAGCTCTTTTTAAATCACAATAACTCCACCGTTTATTGTCATTCAGCAGTTTCCAAACTTTTCCTGCGTTTACTCCAATTTGATGTTTATCCATTTTGATGTTCAATTAAAGAAGTTAATAATAGAATGCTTAGTTTTTTGCGGTAAATATAACCTTTTATTAAAATAAAATAGACTCTCCTACATAAAATTCATGTAAAAGACATGATTATTTAACATTTGTTTCTGTCAAATTTCATGTAAATTCTCTTTTTATGAAGATATTTATTGCCGGATGAGCCATTTTTACAAATATTTCCTCTAACTTTGTAAGTCAATTAATCCTTTGATATGAAAAGAAATAAAATAAACTGGAGAGTGCCCAAAGGTATGGAACTCACAGAGTTAGATAAAAAGGTTCTCTATTATCAAGATAGAGGTCATTTGGTGCCTTCACGTGAACTGATTAAGACACCAGAACAGATTGAAGGAATACGCCGTAGCGGTATTATCAATACCGGAGTGCTAGACCTTGTAGAACGCGAGATCCATGCAGGCATGAGCACATTGGAAATAGACAAACTAGTTTATGAATACACTAAAGATCATGGCGGCATTCCTGCAACCTTAGGCTATGAAGGTTTTCCAAAAAGTTGCTGCACCTCTATCAATGAGGTTGTTTGTCACGGTATTCCTAATGAATTCGACATTCTGGAAGAAGGAGATATTATCAATGTGGATTGTACTACCATTCTTGATGGTTATTATGCCGACGCATCGCGTATGTTTACCATTGGAAAAACCACACCTCAGAAAGAGAAACTGGTACGAGTAGCTAAAGAATGTTTGGAGATAGGCATGGAAGCTGCAAAACCATTTGGTTTTGTGGGAGACATAGGACATACCATTGAAAAACATGCTAAAAAAAATGGATTCTCAGTAGTGCGTGATCTCTGCGGACACGGAGTAGGCATAGAGTTTCATGAAGAACCGGATGTAGAACATTTTGGAAAAAAAGGAACTGGTATGCTATTGGTCCCGGGAATGGTTTTTACCATTGAACCAATGATCAATATGGGAACATGGGAAGTCTTCATTGATGAGGAAGATGGCTGGACTGTAGTCACCGAAGACGAACAGCCGTCTGCACAGTGGGAACATACTTTCGTTATGACAGATAACGGACTTGAAATTCTGACACATTAATATATATAATTAAGGTATAGAAATATGGATACAATTATATTAGGTATAGAATCTTCCTGTGACGACACATCAGCCGCAGTTATCAAGAATGGCGTATTGTTGTCCAACGTAGTGTCCAGCCAGGCTGTTCACGAAGCTTACGGAGGGGTGGTTCCCGAATTGGCGTCACGTGCCCATCAACAAAACATTGTACCGGTGGTGCACGAAGCCTTAAAAAGGGCAGGAGTTACCAAGGAGCAACTAAGCGCCGTTGCATTCACCCGAGGACCCGGCTTGATGGGATCATTACTGGTCGGAGTATCTTTTGCGAAAGGTTTCGCACGTTCATTAAATATACCAATGATTGATGTTAACCACCTGCAAGCCCATGTGTTAGCCCATTTCATTAAAGAATCGGAAGAAGACAACAACCAACCTAAATTCCCTTTCTTGTGCCTGCTGGTGTCAGGAGGAAACTCACAGATAATATTGGTAAAGGCCTATAATAATATGGAAGTTTTGGGACAAACTATTGACGATGCAGCAGGAGAAGCTATCGACAAATGTTCTAAAGTAATGGGCTTAGGTTATCCCGGAGGTCCTATCATTGATAAACTGGCACGTCAAGGCAATCCCAAAGCGTTCACTTTCAGTAAACCACATATTCCGGACTATAACTATAGCTTCAGTGGACTAAAGACTTCTTTCCTATACTCTTTGCGTGACTGGTTGAAAGAAGATCCCGATTTCATCGAGCATCATAAAAACGACTTGGCTGCTTCATTAGAAGCGACTATTGTAGATATTTTAATGGATAAGCTGAGAAAAGCAGCCAAAAATCTCAAAATAAATGAAGTGGCAGTAGCCGGAGGGGTATCAGCCAATAACGGGCTTCGTAACTCATTCCGCGAACATGCCGGGAAATATGGTTGGAATATCTATATCCCGAAGTTCAGCTTTACTACGGATAATGCTGCAATGATCGCAATTACCGGTTATTACAAGTACCTGGACAATGATTTTTGCACTATAGACAAGCCCGCTTATTCACGGGTAACTATTTAAATATTTAAAAACCGTTTTCAACATGTCAGTAGAAGGTAAATTTTTAAGTAAAGAGATTAACGATTTGTTTTGGAGAGAAGGCCTGACACTCGTTACTGCCGAGAGTTGCACGGCAGGAAGTGTGGCGGCCGCTATTACAGCCGTTGCCGGAAGTTCACACTTCTTTAAAGGTGGAATTATCGCCTATTCCAACGAAATAAAGGAAAATCTGTTGGGGGTAAACCACGGAACTTTAGAAACTCATGGGGCTGTAAGTGAAGAAACCGTTATCGAAATGGTAAAAGGGGCGATGAAATCGATGAATTCTGATTGTGCTGTAGCAACTTCAGGTATCGCAGGGCCCACAGGAGGTACCCCCGACAAGCCGGTAGGTACCATTTGGATTGCTGCCGGATGTAAAGACAAAGTGATTACACTGAAATTGGAAGGCGACGAAGGAAGAAACAAAAACATTGCAAATGCAACCCAAAATGCACTGCAACTGCTCCGAAAGTTGTTCCAAAACGAAGAAAATGAGCAGTAATTGCAGAATTATTTGCAAAAACTCTTGTTTTATACAAATAAAAGTGCTTATTTTGCACTCCGTTTGAAATAAGTATTGAAAAAAACTATAAAAATAAGATAGCAATGTCGAAGATTTGTCAAATTACCGGAAAGAAAGCCATGATTGGCAACAATGTTTCACACTCTAAGAGAAGAACCAAAAGAACTTTTGATGTGAACTTGTTTACTAAGAAATTCTACTATGTAGAACAAGATTGCTGGATTAGCCTGAATATCTGCGCTAACGGCTTACGTGTGATTAATAAAAAAGGCTTGGATGCAGCGCTGAATGAAGCGGTAACCAAAGGCTATTGTGATTGGAAAAGCATCAAAATTATTGGTTAATTAAAAAGGAGAGATAGACTATGGCAAAGAAGGCTAAAGGTAATAGAGTACAGGTAATCCTTGAATGCACAGAAATGAAGGATAGTGGTATGCCGGGAACTTCTCGTTACATTACAACAAAAAATAGAAAAAATACCACTGAAAGATTGGAACTTAAGAAGTACAATCCTATTTTGAAAAGAGTAACAGTTCACAAAGAAATTAAATAATTATAACCCATGGCAAAGAAAACAGTCGCAACCCTTCAGACAGGTAAAGAAGGACGTTCTTATACTAAGGTTATCAAGATGGTTAAATCTCCGAAAACAGGAGCTTACATCTTCGATGAGCAAATGGTACCTAACGAAAAAGTTCAAGACTTTTTCAAGAAATAATTCAGTCGGAAGACTAATGGAAAGTTCCTTTCATATATTATGGAAGGAACTTTTTTTATACCACAATGTTATCATCATAATACATTATGACCAATCATTGTGACACTTTTTTTTGTCCGTGTAAGAGATTAGTTATATCTTTGTAGCATAAACAGATAAATCAGACTCCAATATGGGATTTTTTAATTTTTTCTCGAAAGAAAGGAAGGAAACTTTAGACAAAGGATTGTCCAAAACCAAAGAAAGTGTATTTAGTAAGATTGCCCGTGCCGTAGCTGGTAAATCAAAAGTAGACGATGAAGTATTGGATAATCTGGAAGAAGTGCTTATTACTTCGGATGTAGGCGTTGAAACAACTCTAAATATTATTAAACGCATTGAAGAAAGAGTTGCCAAAGATAAATATGTAAACACTCAGGAACTGAACAAGATTCTCCGTGAAGAGATAGCGGCATTATTGACTGAAAATAACACGGTGGATTCGGATGATTTCACTGTTCCGGAAGGTAAGAAGCCCTATGTCATCATGGTGGTAGGTGTAAACGGTGTGGGTAAAACTACAACCATTGGCAAATTGGCATATCAATTTAAGAAGGCGGGCAAATCCGTCTATTTGGGTGCCGCTGATACATTCCGTGCTGCCGCCGTAGAACAATTGGATATTTGGGGAGAAAGAGTAGGAGTGCCTGTTATTAAACAGAAAATGGGATCAGATCCCGCATCCGTAGCTTTTGATACCTTAAGCTCTGCCGTAGCTAATAATGCAGATGTAGTAATTATTGATACCGCAGGTCGTCTTCACAATAAAGTAGGTTTGATGAACGAGCTTACTAAAATCAAGAATGTGATGAAGAAAGTTGTTGCGGACGCACCTCACGAAGTATTGCTGGTTTTAGACGGTTCTACCGGTCAAAACGCATTTGAACAAGCAAAACAGTTTACTTTGGCTACAGAAGTTACTGCTATGGCAATTACCAAATTGGACGGAACAGCCAAGGGGGGCGTTGTAATTGGCATCTCAGAGCAGTTCAAAATTCCCGTAAAATATATTGGATTGGGCGAAGGTATTGAAGACATGCAGGTATTCCGCAAAAAAGAATTTGTAGACTCACTATTTGGAGAGACTGAATAATAAATGAAACGTAACACAATAGATATCATCACCTTAGGGTGTTCCAAAAACTTAGTAGACTCAGAAAAGCTGATGCGTCAGCTGGAAGCAAACGGTTATAAAGTAACTCATGATTCCGATAAACCGCAAGGAGAAATCGCAGTTATTAATACATGTGGTTTTATCGGCGATGCCAAAGAGGAATCGATCAATATGATATTGGAATTTTGTCAGGCCAAAGAAGAAGGAAAACTCAAAAAACTATATGTAATGGGTTGCCTTTCAGAAAGATATCTAAAAGAATTGGCATTGGAAATTCCTCAAGTAGACAAATTCTATGGTAAGTTTAATTGGAATGAGTTACTGGCAGATTTAGGCAAAGCATACAAGGCGGAATTTGCCATTGAACGGACATTAACCACTCCTCATCACTATGCTTATCTGAAAATATCAGAAGGCTGTGACCGTAAATGTTCTTATTGTGCCATTCCTATTATTACAGGACGCCACATTTCACGTCCGATGGAGGAGATTATTGATGAAGTGAAACTACTTGTATCCGAAGGAGTAAAGGAGTTCCAAATTATAGCCCAAGAATTGACTTACTACGGCGTAGATCTATATAAAAGTCAGAAATTGCCCGAACTCATCGAAAGAATTGCTAATGTTCCCGGTGTAGAATGGGTACGTTTACACTATGCATATCCGGCGCATTTCCCGGAAGAATTATTCCGTGTTATGCGCGAACACGATAATGTATGCAAATATATGGATATCGCCCTGCAACACATTAGTGACAATATGCTGAATAAAATGCGCCGACACGTAAGTAAAGCGGAAACCTACGAATTAATCGAAAAATTTCGTCGGGAAGTACCCGGTATTCACTTACGTACAACATTAATGGTAGGACATCCCGGCGAGGCTGAAGAAGATTTTGAAGAATTAAAAGAATTCGTCAAAAAAGTACGATTTGACCGGATGGGGGCCTTTGCATACTCAGAAGAAGAAGGAACATTCGCCGCTAAAGAATACGAAGATTCCATTTCTCATGAAGTGAAACAACAGCGTTTGGATGAATTAATGGCACTTCAGCAGGAAATAGCCGGCGAACTGAGCCAAACGAAAATAGGTAAAGAATTCAAAGTCATTATAGACCGGAAGGAAGGAGATTACTACATAGGCAGAACCCAGTTTGACTCTCCTGAGGTAGATCCTGAGGTCTTGATAAAAGCTGATGACGAGTACTTAAAAATAGGTGAATTCTATAAAGTGAAAATTACAGCCGCCGATGATTTTGACCTATACGCCAGCATTTTATAGGCTTTTTCCCATATAAAGTTTGGATAATGTTTGTTTTTTTACTAATATAGCAACCAAATTAACACTTTAAGCTTTGAATAACAAAGAATTTATATCTGAATTATCACGTAAACTAGGATATACAAATAAAGATACATCACAATTGGTATCCTCAGTCATTGGTGTTATGACCCAAGAATTGCAAGATGGCAACAACATTGTAATTCAGGGATTTGGTACGTTTGAGGTTAAGAAAAAATTGGAAAGAATTTCTATTAACCCGGCTACTCAACAACGTATGCTGATTCCCCCCAAGTTAGTGCTGACTTACAAACCCAGTGTAACCTTAAAAGAAAAGTTTAAATAAAATAGCCCTTATTTATAATATTATCATGAGCGAGAAAGTAACCATACAAGATATCATCGAACTTTTGGCTGAGAAACACAGCATGACTAAAAAAGATGCTGAAATCTTTGTCAAAGGAATGTTTGAACTGATAGAGGAAGCTCTAGCTACTGAAAAGTATGTAAAGGTTAAAGGACTAGGTACGTTTAAACTCACAGAGGTGGAGAGTCGTGAAAGTGTAAACGTAAATACGGGGGAAAGAATTGAAATACAGGGTCATACAAAAATATCTTTTACTCCGGATTCCAGCATGAAAGATTTAATAAATAAGCCATTTGCTCATTTTGAAACGGTTATATTAAATGAGAATACCAAATTGGAAGATACCGAAACAGAAATAGAAGGAGAGGAGGAAGATACCGTTGACGAAAACGCGCCTAAGCCTAAACAAACAGTTGCGGCTAAAGAGGTTGAACTCATAGAAACGGAAAATACAGAAGATTCTCCAAATGAGAATCCCATTGCCGCTGAAGACACTATTCCGGTTATTGAGGAAACAATTATTGAAGAACCTGTACCTTCTGTTGAAATCACAAAGGAAGAGATACAAATTATAGAATCGGGAAAAAAATCGGAAGATATTGTCACTGAAGCAGAAAAGGATATTGTTGTTGAAACGGCTGTTCCCCAAACGGTTTCTCCTTTAGCAGAAACAATAGAAGGAAACAAGGTAACAGACAAACCTCAAGAAGAAGTTATGACTATTGCCGATGCAGCCATACTGGCTGCTCATAAAGCTTGTGAAGAAAAAACATCTTTGGAAATAATAGTGCCACAAGAGGCAACCCCGTCAGAAAAAACGGTAACTGTTACTTCTAATTTTGAAAAAGAACAGAAGATAGAGGAGACAACAGAAGCACAAGAAATCTCAGGAGAGAAAAAGAACAGAGTTTCCCGGGGAATTATTCTTGTTATCATTTTGATTGTCTGCATCACAGGTGGCATATATTGGTATTTGCAATCAGATAAAACTTCGGATTTACAATCGCCGGCTACAATAAAAAATACCCAAGAACAATTGGAAGAGGATATTCCTGCAATTCCGGTTAATGACTCATTAATGCAAGGTAAAGATACCGCAAACATATGGACGGATGTTACTAGAAAAGAAAACATCAGTCAATCACAACAGGCTGTATCTCCTAGTACGAAAAAGAGTTCTGGCGTTGCTGTAACTGCAAATGTTGAAAAAGAAACTTTAGCCGACACTGTAGAATATGACATAACAGGGACTAAAACTAATTACACATTACGAGAAGGAGAGAGCCTGGTAAAATTAGCTGTGAAATTCTATGGTACAAAAAAGCTATGGCCCTATATCGTGAAACATAATAAAAACATCATTAAAGATGCCGACAGAGTACCCATAGGGACTACTCTGCGTATTCCTGAATTAACTCCTAAAAAATAAGACTTCTTGTATTTTGCCTGCTTTCGACTTAAATAAAGCAGGCAAAATACAAGAAGTAAAAAAAGTGCGCTCAACTGATATTCTCACTCTACAAACCTTATCTTTGTATTTTAAAATTCTTTAGCCCAATAACCTTTAAAAAGTAGAGATGCACTTTACTTTTTTAATAAAAATTAGTTGCCGCTGTTAATTAATTACCGTAATTTTGGCTGCGTTAAATGAACAAGGCTATTTACAAGCCCGTTATTAGATCAATAAAGAAACAACTAAATAAACAAAATTATGGCTGAAGCAATTGACATTCGCGAACTAAACGAACGAATTGAAAGACAAAGTGCGTTCGTAACCAACTTAATGACTGGTATGGACCAGGTTATTGTAGGTCAGAAACATTTGGTAGAATCATTACTTATCGGTTTACTGTCCGATGGTCATATCCTGTTGGAAGGTGTTCCGGGTCTGGCAAAGACTCTGGCGATCAAAACGCTTGCATCTTTGATTGATGCCAAGTACAGCCGAATCCAGTTTACTCCAGACTTGCTGCCCGCCGACGTTATCGGTACCATGATTTATAGTCAGAAAGACGAACAATTCATAGCAAAGAAAGGTCCGATTTTTGCAAATTTCGTATTAGCCGATGAAATTAACCGTGCCCCGGCTAAAGTACAGAGTGCTTTGCTGGAAGCCATGCAGGAACGTCAAGTCACACTGAGCAAGGAAACCTTTATGCTACCCGAACCTTTCCTTGTAATGGCTACTCAGAACCCGATTGAACAGGAAGGTACCTATCCGCTTCCCGAAGCCCAGGTAGACCGTTTTATGCTGAAAGTTATTATCGACTATCCGAAGCTGGAAGAAGAAAAGAAAATCATCCGCCAAAATATTACTGGAGAGAAAATCGAAGTTCGTCCCATTCTGAAAGCAACAGATATTATGGAAGCCCGTAAAGTGGTGCGCCAAGTCTATCTGGACGAAAAGATAGAGCAATACATCGCTGATATCGTATTCGCAACCCGTTTCCCTGAAAAATATGACTTGAAAGAACTGAAAGACATGATTGGTTTCGGTGGTTCACCGCGTGCATCTATCAATTTGGCATTGGCAGCACGCAGTTATGCGTTCATCAAACGTCGTGGTTACGTAATTCCCGAAGATGTTCGTGCAGTTGCTCACGATGTGCTTCGCCACCGTATCGGCTTGACTTACGAAGCAGAGGCTATGAATATGTCTTCTGATGAAATTGTAAGCAAAATCCTGAATAAAGTGGAAGTACCCTAAGGATTGTGTTCTGAGGCAGTTCTTAATTGCTTGACAATTAGGAAGAAACCTTGGAAACAAAAGGTTGAGTACAGAGTTCCACATGGGTGGGACTGTCATTCCACCCATGTGGAACTCCCGTTTCATCTATGTGGGACCACCATCCCACATGGGTGGAACACCAAATGCATCCGTTTGAAAAACCATTCTCGATAGGAGAAAAAACAGAAACCGATGCGCCGGATAAATAAACAACATAGTACGAACAGTATGGAAACAAGTGATTTATTAAAACGGGTTCGCCAGATTGAAATCAAGACACGCGGACTTTCGAACAATATCTTTGCCGGACAGTATCACTCTGCATTCAAGGGCAAAGGTATGTCATTCTCGGAAGTACGTGAATATCAGTATGGTGACGACGTACGTGACATTGATTGGAACGTAACCGCCCGCTACAACAAACCCTTTGTCAAGGTGTTTGAAGAAGAGCGCGAATTGACGGTTATGCTCTTGATTGATGTTTCGAACAGCTTGGATTTCGGTACGGTGAAGCAGTTGAAGAAGGATATGGTGACCGAGATTGCCGCTACATTGGCATTCTCGGCCATTCAAAATAACGATAAAATCGGAGTTATTTTCTTTTCAGACCGGATTGAGAAATTCATTCCGCCTAAAAAAGGCCGTAAACATATTCTTTATATCATCCGTGAACTGCTTGATTTCAAGCCCGAGAGCAAGCGTACAGATATAAAAACGGCTGTGGAATATCTGACCAACGTGATCAAAAAACGTTGCACCACCTTTATGATAAGCGACTTTATAGATGAAAACGACTTCCGCAATGCTTTGACCATTGCCAACCGGAAACATGATATCGTAGCTATTCAGGTATACGACCGCCGCATGGCAGAGTTACCTGATGTGGGACTGATGAAAGTACGCGATGCCGAAACCGGCCACGAGCAATGGATTGACACCTCGTCACGAGCTTTGCGTCGCGCACATAATGACTGGTGGATACAGCGTCAGGGAGTATTGAATGAAACATTTACTAAAAGTAATGTGGACTCTGTATCTATCCGCACGGATCAGGATTATGTGAAATCGTTGCTTAACTTATTTGCTAAACGAAATTAAAGAATATGAATATACTGAATACTAGCAAAAAGTTCTTGAAAGCTGGAGTTTGTGCAATTATGCTGATAACAGCCGGACAGGCACAGGCACAGCAGGTTACGGTAGACGCCAGCATTGACTCGCTGCAACTTCTCATTGGCGAACAGGCTAAAGTGAAGCTGGAAATCAGCATGGATGCCAAGCAAAAACTGCAACTTCCGTTCCTACGCGATACATTGGTAAAAGGAGTGGAGATATTGGATATAGCCAAGCCTGATACCCAGATGCTGAACGATGGAAAGCGTATGCTGATAAAACAGGAATATACAATAACTTCTTTTGACTCGGCACTTTACTATCTTCCCCCATTCGAGGTGATGGTAAACGGAGAGTCTTACCGGTCCAAAGCATTGGCCGTAAAAGTATATTCCATTCCGGTAGATACGCTGCATCCCGAACAATTCTTCGGACCGAAGACCGTTCGCGAAGTACCTATCACCTGGGATGACGTATCGGCCATCGTATGGCTTACCTTGCTGATGCTTGCTTTGGGCGGACTAGCTTACTACCTGTTTGTACGCTACAAAGATAACAAGCCTATCATCAAGAAGATCAAGATTGAACCGAAGTTGCCGCCACACCAGCAGGCGTTGAAGGAAATAGAGCGTATCAAAGGAGACAAAACCTTGCGTACAGCCGATCCGAAGACCTATTATACCGAGCTGACGGATGTACTCCGTACTTATATGGAAGAACGATTCGGCTTTAACGCTATGGAGATGACTTCATCCGAAATTATTGATAAGCTACAGGAAATCAACGACAAAGAGTCTATCAAGGATTTGATGTATTTGTTCCAGACTGCCGACTTGGTGAAATTCGCCAAACATTCTCCGTTGATGAATGAAAACGATATGAATCTGGTAAACGCAGTAGACTTTATCAATAATACAAAAGTGGAACCAGACCCGAATGCAAAGCCCGAACCTACGGAAATCACCGTGGAGGAAAAGCGAAGCAAACAGGGCAGAATGATTCTGCTGGGCAGCATCAGCATCATTGTTATTGCGATTGTGGTAATTCTATATAAGGTGCTGAGTGGTGTATATAACCTCTGGTTTTAACAAATAAATACTAGGAACAATGATTTTTGCAAATATTGAATATCTATTTCTGCTGATTCTGCTCATACCTTATATAATATGGTACGTCATGAAGCGGAAGAAAACCGAGCCTACGCTTCAGGTTTCTACCACACGCATGTATATGAAGGCACCCAAAAGCTGGAAGATTTACTTGCTGCATGCTCCGTTCGTACTCCGTACGGTGGCTATCATCATGGTAATCCTGATCTTGGCACGCCCTCAGACCACAGACAACTGGCAGAATACCGAAATAGAAGGAATCGACATCATGCTGGCAGTGGACGTTTCTACCAGTATGCTGGCCGAAGACTTGAAACCCAACCGACTGGAAGCTGCCAAACAAGTAGCCTCCGAGTTTATCAACGGCCGCCCCAATGATAATATCGGTCTGACCATCTTTGCCGGTGAAAGCTTCACCCAATGTCCGTTGACGGTAGATCACGGGGTGCTGCTGAATCTGTTCAACAGCATCAAAGGCGATATCGCCCAGCGCGGACTGATTGAAGACGGTACTGCCATCGGTATGGGCATTGCCAATGCGGTGACCCGTCTGAAGGACAGCAAGGCGAAATCGAAAGTGATTATTCTGCTGACGGATGGTAGTAATAACCGTGGAGATATTTCTCCACTGACGGCAGCCGAGATAGCTAAACAGTTCGGAATCAGGATCTACACTATTGGTGTCGGTACAAACGGAACTGCTCCTTATCCGATGCAGACCTACGCAGGGACGCAATATGTGAATGTCCCCGTCGAGATAGACGAAAAGACTTTGACCGAGATTGCAGGTACAACGAACGGAAATTATTTCCGTGCCACCAGCAATTCCAAGCTGAAGGAAGTCTATCAGGAGATTGACAAACTGGAGAAAACGAAGTTGAACGTGAAAGAATTCAGCAAACGCGAAGAAGAATATCAGGTATTCGCCTGGATTGCTTTCTTCTGCATTTTGCTTGAACTTTTGTTGCGTAACTCAGTATTAAAGAAAATACCTTAAAAAAAGAAAGTCATGTTTCGATTTGCAGACCCGAACTTTTTATATTTACTCATCCTATTGCCGTTTTTGGTGGCGCTGTATTTGTATTCCAATTATCACCGCCGCCAAAATATTCGCAAATATGGTGATCCGGCATTGCTGAAAGGGCTTATGCCGACTATTTCCAAGTATCGTCCTGACATCAAGTTTTGGCTGACTTTTGCTGCGTTGACATTGGTTATACTGATGTTGGCCCGTCCACAGTTCGGCTCAAAGATGGAAACGGTGAAACGAAGTGGAGTGGAAGCTGTTATTGCATTAGACATTTCAAACTCTATGCTGGCAGAAGATGTGACTCCCAGTCGTTTGGACAAATCAAAGAAATTGATATCCAGACTGGTAGATACGTTCAATAATGATAAAGTAGGATTGATTGTTTTTGCAGGTGATGCTTTCACGCAATTGCCTATTACAAGCGATTATGTTTCTGCCAAGATGTTTTTGGAAACCATTAACCCGTCATTAATAACCACACAAGGTACGGATATCGGTACGGCCATCCGCCTGGCAATGAAGAGTTTTACTCCACAAGAAGGAGTGGGACGTGCGATTATTGTCATTACCGATGGTGAGAATCATGAAGGTGGGGCAGTAGAAGCAGCCCAGGAAGCAGCCGAAAAAGGTATGCAGGTATTTGTACTAGGGGTAGGTTCACCGGATGGTTCTCCAATTCCAGCTGAGAATGGTAGCAACAATTTTCGTCGCGATAAAGATGGAAATGTCATCGTCACCCGCTTGAATGAGCAAATGTGCCAGGAAATAGCCAAGGCAGGCAATGGAATGTATATCCGCGTAGATAATACCAACTCTGCCGAAAAGGTGTTGAACAATGAAATTGCTAAATTGTCAAAAGCTGATGTAGAAAGTCAGGTTTATACTGAATTCGATGAACAGTTCCAGGCTTTGGCATGGCTGGTGCTTATCCTGCTGGTGGTAGAAATGCTTATTTTGGAACGGAAGAATCCGCTTTTCAAAAATGTCAGACTATTTAAATAAGGAATGCTTATGTTACAAAAAACCTATATCACTCTGTTATTCTTACTTGTGGCAAGCTGTGCCTTCGCCCAAAAAACAGAAAGAGATTATCTGCGCAGTGGAAACAAGCTGTATAACGACAGTTTGTTTATCAAAGCGGAGGTAGATTATCGTAAGGCATTGGAAATTAACCCGAAATCAACAGATGCTATGTTCAATTTGGGAAACTCGCTCTTGATGCAGCAAAAAGCAAAGGAAGCGATGGAACAGTTTGAATCTGCTTCAAAAGTAGAAAAGGATAGAGATAAACTAGCACAGATTTATCATAACATGGGAGTTATCCTTCAGTCGTCCAAGCAGTATCCACAGTGTATAGAGGCTTATAAGGAATCTTTACGGAATAACCCGAAAGATGATGAAACTCGTTACAACTTGGCTTTGGCACAAAAGCTGTTGAAAGACCAACAGCAAAATCAAGACCAGAATCAGGATAAGAATCAAGATCAAAAACAAAATCAGAAAGACGACAAAAAGGATCAGAACAAAGACCAGCAAGAACAGGATAAGAAAGACCAACAAAATCAAAATCAGCAACAACAGCAGCAAAATAAGGATGAAATGTCCAAAGAAAATGCCCAACAATTATTGAATGCTGTGATGCAAGATGAAAAGAATGTGCAAGATAAAGTTAAAAAACAACTGCAAATTCAAGGAAAGAAGTTGGATAAAGACTGGTAATTTCTTAATTTTGGCAAATAAAAAAATAATTAGATAGCAATGAGGAAAGTAATTCTCTTATTCATATTAATAACATCGGTGCTCGGAGCATGGGCAGACGGAAATGTGACGTTTACCGCTTCTGCGCCTGATGTAGTAGTAAGCGGGGATCAGTTCCGGCTGACTTATACGGTCAACACTCAGAAAGTCAGGGATTTTCGTGCACCTAACATCAAGGGGTTCGATGTTTTAATGGGACCAAGCCGTTCACAGCAGAGTAGTACACAGATTATAAATGGTAATGTTACTTCTACTAGCTCCATTACTTTTACTTATATTTTGATGGCTGATAAAGAAGGAACTTACACCATTCCTGGTGCTACTATTGTGGCAGACGGACAAAACAAAACTTCAAATTCCGTACAAATCAAAGTATTACCGCCTGATCAAGCAAATGGTGTTGGAGGTGGAAACAATAGCGGTGGAAGAACTTCTTCACGCAGTCAGGTTGCCGGAAGCAAAATAACCAATCAAGATTTGTTTATTACCGCAACAGCAAGTAAGACTACTGTTTATGAACAGGAAGCCATCTTGTTGACTTATAAAGTTTATACACTGGTAAATCTGAGACAGTTGTACGGAAAAATGCCGGATTTGAAGAATTTCCATACACAAGAAGTAGAACTTCCCCAACAAAAGACATTCTCTTTGGAACATTATAACGGAAGAAACTATAACACTACTGTGTGGAGTCAGTATGTACTTTTTCCTCAGCAATCAGGTAAAATGGAAATTCCGTCTATTACCTTTGAAGGAGTTATAGCTCAGCAAGTGGCTTCGGACGATCCTTTTGATGCTTTCTTTAATGGTGGAAGTAACTATGTGGAAGTAAAGAAAAACATTGTTACTCCTAAGCTGACCATCAATGTGAAAGCATTGCCCGATGGCAAACCGGCTAATTTCTCTGGAGGAGTAGGAGAATTTACTATCAGTTCGTCTATCAGTACAAAAGAACTGAAAACAAATGATGCTGTAACCATTAAGTTAGTCATTTCCGGTACAGGTAATTTGAAATTGGTCAATACTCCGGAAATAGCTTTTCCAAAGGATTTTGAAGTATACGACCCAAAGATTGACAATAAATTTACATTAACTCGTGAAGGTTTGTCAGGCAATAAGGTGATAGAATATCTAGCAATTCCAAGACATGCCGGCAATTTCACTATTCCGCCTGTCGAATTTTCCTATTTTGACTTAAAAAGCAATAGTTATAAAACAATAAAAACAGAAGCTTATAGCCTAGAAGTGGAAAAAGGTGCAGGAAATGCAGATCAAATTATTGCAGACTTTACCAACAAGGAAGATTTGAAAGTATTGGGACAAGACATCCGTTACATCAAAATGGGGGAAACTAGTTTGACTCGTAAGGGAGATTTCTTCTTTGGCTCAACAACATATTATTTATGGTATATCATTCCATTGGTTCTCTTCATTGTTTTCGTAATTGTCTATCGTAAAAAAGCTATCGAAAATGCAAATGTAGCAAAAGTTCGCACTAAAAAAGCGAATAAAGTGGCTGCCAAACGCATGAAAAATGCAGGCAAATTATTAACTGAAAACAAACAAGAAGCATTCTATGATGAGGTGTTGAAAGCACTTTGGGGATACATCAGTGATAAGTTGAATATCCCGGTTTCTCAATTGTCTAAAGATAATATCGAGGACGAATTGACCCAATATGGAGTCGCTCCCGAACTGATAAAAGACTTCATCGGAACATTAAATGAATGTGAGTTTGCCCGTTATGCTCCGGGTAACCAAAATGAAGCTATGGATAAAGTATATTCTTCGGCTGTTGAGGTCATCAGCAAAATGGAGAGTAGTATAAAACACTAAATCAAAGGAGATTATAACAATGACAAAAATATATTTCATTTTGATATTCCTGATAAGTTTTGTCACAGTTTACGCACAGAATGAATCAGACTCTGCACAGGTTGCCGCCCAAACAGAAATGCCACAAAATGCTGCTGTACAAACTTTCCCAACAAAGACAGAAGCTGATAGTGCATATATAAGAAATGATTTTGCAGCTTCTGTAGAGATATATGAGAATATATTAAGAAACGAGGGGGAATCTTCCGATATTTATTATAATTTAGGTAACAGCTATTATAAAATGAATAACATTGCCAAAGCTGTCCTCAATTACGAACGTGCTTTGTTGCTAAACCCAGGAAATAGTGATATTCGTTTCAACCTAGAACTGGCTAGAAGCAAAACTGTAGACAAGGTAACCCCTCCTAGTGAGATGTTTTTCGTTACTTGGACTCAATCACTTATTAATACAATGAGTGAAAAGGCGTGGGCACATACAGGCATTATCATGTTTATTCTGATGATATTGGCACTGTCTTTATTTATTTTCGGAAAACGAGTAGTCTTGAAGAAAATAGGATTTATTTCAGCAATCTTTTTCTTCCTAGTGACTATTTTAGCAAATATATTTGCCTCAGAACAAAAATCTGAATTAATTAACCATGATAACGCTATTATAATGGCTCCTAGCGTTACAGTTAAAAGTACTCCTAACCAAAGTGGAACAGACTTATTTATTCTTCATGAAGGTAGGAAAGTAATAATTAAAGATAATACGATGAAGGAATGGAAAGAAATTAAACTGGAAGACGGTAATGTAGGATGGGTGCCTACCAATGTTATTGAAATCATTTAAAACATAATCAATGGATATACAACAGTACATAGCAGCAGATAAAGAATTACTACTGAATTTGAACGGAAGCCAATCCTTATTTTGGGACGGATTCATGTGGGTAGCTACCAGTACAATTGTATGGGTACCTGTAGCTGCTATGCTGTTATATATCATAATTAAAAATAATAAAATTCAAGAAGCATTATTGACTATTATTATGATTGCCTTAGTCATAACTTTAGCAGATCAAATAGCTTCTGGTTTGTGCAAACCGTTTTTCGCACGTTTTCGCCCAACACAAGATCCCAATATTATGTATATGGTTGATATTGTAAACGAATATAGGGGAGGACAATTTGGCTTCATATCCAGTCATGCTGCCAACACATTTGCTATTTCTGTCTTTTTATCTTTACTAATTAAAAGGAAATCTCTTACTTTTATGCTTCTTTTTTGGGCCGTGCTCAATTCCTATTCTAGAATCTACTTAGGAGTGCATTATCCGGGAGACATTCTTTTTGGCACTATAGAAGGTTGTTTCATAGGCTATCTGATTTATCTCCTTTATAAATTTATTCAAAAAAAAATCTTTTATAAACCACGTTGCATTTCTAATCAATACACTGCTAGCGGTTATTTGATTAGCGATATTAATTTATTTTACATAATTCTCATTTCTACTTATTTCTTCATTATTATAGCAGGTATGATTGTAACTCATACACTTAATCTATAATTGGCAAATTAACCATTATAAATTTACATATAGTCAAAAATAGCACAAAAATATTTGTTTTATGCATTTTTTTGATTAAGTTTATACCATGATTTAAGAACTCACTTTTATAACTAAATTTAATACATCATGAGAACAATAACATTTAATGAACTGCGCAGAATCAAAGATTCATTACCCAGTGGAAGTATGCACAGAATCGCAGATGAACTCAATATGACCGTAGAAACTGTACGTAACTTTTTTGGTGGACACAATTTCAAGAATGGTAAAAGTGTTGGAATTCATTTGGAACCAGGACCAGATGGGGGACTAGTAATGTTAGACGATACAACAGTTCTTGAAAAAGCCCTTCAAATATTGAGAGAAACTGAAGAAAAAATAACGCAAGAAGTGTAATATAAAATCCCGGTTGAATTGCAACATTCAATTGGGATTTTTTGTTTAACCTGAAAATCACTTAAAATATAGAATTATGGAAGATAAATTGGTAACCTTAGCAATCCTCACTTACGCTAAAGCTCAGATTTTAAAGAATGTGCTTGAGAATGAGGGAATTGAAGCGTACATTCACAATGTGAATCTTATTCAACCTGTTATATCTTCTGGGGTAAGACTAAGAATTAAAGAAAGCGATCTGCCCCATGCTTTGCAAATTATAGAAAGTTCTGCATGGCTTTCAGAAGATATAATCAAAGGGAAGGAGAGTAGCTCGGAAAAAAACAAAGAAAAAAGAAAAGTACTTATCCCGGTAGACTTTTCAAACTATTCCCTTAAAGCCTGCCAATTTGGTTTCTCTTTTGCTAATGCTATTAATTCAGAAGTTGTGCTTTTACATGCTTATTTCAGTCCTATTTATGTACCTACAATTCCTTATGGAACTGATAATTTCAATTTTCAGATCGAAAGAGAAGAATCTGTAAAAAGTATGATAGAAACAGTGCACAACGAGTTGAACAAACTTTCCGATACAATTAAAAAGAAAGTTGAGTCAGGAGAGTTTCCCAATATAAAATATACTTGTATTTTGCGTGATGGCATTCCCGAAGAAGAAATCTTACGATATGCTAAAGAATATAATCCTCAGATAATTATAATGGGAACAAGAGGAAGAAGTCAAAAAGATATAGACTTGATTGGCAGCGTTACGGCCGAAGTCATAGAAAGAAGCCAATCCTTTGTATATGCTATTCCAGAACATACACCATTAAAAACATTCAATGACATAAAAAAAGTAGCTTTTGTGACCAATTTTGACCAAAGGGATCTAATAGCTTTTGACTCCTTGATAAATGTTTTTAAATCGTTTCATTTTGCCGTTTCCTTCGTTCATTTAAGTACAGATAATGATGCATGGCATGAAATAAAACTAGCAGGTATTAAAGATTATTTTCAAAAACAATACTCAAAATTGGAACTACATTATAATGTAGTGAAAGAAGATAACATACTGAGCAATTTGGACAAATATGTAAAAGAAGAAAATATAGACGTAATTTGCATCACAAACTATAAACGAAACATATTTGCTAGATTGTTTAATCCTAGCATAGCAAGAAAAATGATATTTCATGCTAATACACCTATATTAGTAATAAAATAAAGAATCAAGAAGGGTAAGCACAAGCAAATCGCAATATTTTGTTACTCTTTAACATATTAATATCTACCCAATAAAAAAGAGATCAATATAAATTAAACATAATATTGATTATATATCAAAAATGGTTCTCGTAAACGGATGTAATGGGTACAAAGAACAAAGATACATAAAACTTTAGGTAATAACAAAACCCGGGCTTGGGAAAGTCTTTTGGCATAAAAAGAGAGGTTGTGCCAGAATTTTAACACAACCTCTTTATTATTTTAAAATCAGTGTTTTTATTAATATCCTAATTCTTTTTCCAAAGAATCATATTCAGCTCTATTTAACTTCCAATAAATATTCAGCAAATAATTCCCCCACAAAGCCTTATTGTCAGGCTTTAATTCTTTTGCCTTCTCATAGTATGGTTTAGCTTTCTCATACAACTCTTTAATCTTACTTTCGTTTTCATTGTATTTGGGATCATCAATAGCTAGCTTCGCATTTTCCTCAACAATAATCTGAGCTGGGAAAAAATAACAGTCACCAATCTTTGAATATGCTTCAGCAACTAAATCTCCGTTATTTGAAATAATTTTATTAAATGTAGCAATTGCATCATCATACTGCTTTTTCTCATATAATAAGATACCTTTTACATAAAGATAGTACGGAGTTTCACTCGTAGCAAGCAATTTATTAATTTGAACCAGACCCTCATCAACCATACCTTTTTGAATGTAATAATCCATAATATTACCAACAAAGTATTCTTGCTTAGGGAACAATTCAGTACCTTCTTTGATTACTTCAAGCCATTTTGCAGAATCACCACCTTCTTTCTGACCATATGTTTCAGCCAAGCACATTAATGCTCTATAACCTTCTTCTTTATGATTCTTACCTATATTACCATATTTGATGACAGCCTGATTATCTTTCAGCATATTAGCAGCTAAAGTTGCATAGCAAGCATATAATGCATTCAAAGTATCAGTCTTCAACTCATCATCATCAGCAAACATAGGTTCGTTTACTACATCAACAAATAACCCAAAATACTTTAAAGCATCAGCATAATCTCCTTTATTGTAAGCATCACCACCACCATTAACCAGGTTTAAACGCAAAGTCTTCAAAGCATCTGCATTCTTCTTTCTGAATTTGGGTTTCTTTAACTCGCCACTTTGAACTTTAGCCTGCTCTATTTCATCGCATTTCAAGTAGAAGTCATACATCTTAGCTAAGCTGTTATAAAGCTTAGTTGTATCTGCTTGGCCTCCAGGTAAATAAAGTTTCATGTTTTCTTCATCATAAATTGCTTTCTGAAAATCTCCTGCTAATTTCCATGTTTCCGGATCATTAGCAGTTTCAGGATTAGTTAAAGCCGGTTCGATAGCTTTTGCAGCTTCTTCAGGTTTGCTTTTCAAGGATTTAGCCTCCTTAACAACACTTACTTGTGCAGACACAAAGCAAGCTGTTAACAATAAAGCCACTGTAAATAATACTTTTCTCATGATTTTGTGGATTTAATAATACAATTTATTTTATTCTTCACTATTTGCTTCGGCAATTAAATCTGGATTAGTGATACTACCACCCTCTCCTTCAGTTATATTTTCAAAATCTGCATTTGAATTTTCATCTGTAATCTCCTCTTCTTCAGATGTCACCTTACATACAGAACCTATTTGGTCATTACGTTTCTCCAAATTTATCAATCGTACACCTTGCGTTGCACGTCCCATAATGCGGACCTCAGCGACTTTCAAACGAATTGTTATACCAGATTTATTAATAATCATCAAGTCATTCCCATCTGTAACAGACTTGATAGCCACCAATTTACCTGTTTTATCTGTAATATTCAACGTTTTTACACCCTTACCGCCACGATTGGTTTTACGATAATCTTCGATATCAGAACGTTTACCGTATCCTTGTTCAGAAACTACCATGATTGATTCAGCTTCAGGATCTTTTATACAAATCATACCGATAACTTCATCGCCACCATCTTCATCCAAAGTCATACCACGCACTCCTGTAGCCGTACGTCCCATAACACGAACCGCACTTTCGTGGAAGCGAATTGCACGACCATTACGGTTAGCAATAATGATTTCATTATCACCGTTAGTCATACGAACTTCGATCACTTTATCATCCTCACGAATAGTTATCGCATTAACACCATTCTGGCGAGGCCGTGAGTATTGTTCCAACAAAGTCTTTTTAATGACGCCATTCTTTGTACAGAACAGCACATAATGACTATTAATAAACTCGGTATCATTAAGGTTTTTTACACGTAAATATGCTGTAACCACATCATCGGAATCAATATTCAGCAAATTCTGAATAGCGCGTCCTTTGGCATTTTTAGTTCCTTCGGGAATTTCGTAAACTTTCAACCAATAGCACTTACCTTTCTGAGTGAAGAACATCATAGTATTGTGCATTGTAGCCGGATAAATATGCTCTACAAAGTCTTCATCACGGGTTTCACTTCCTTTTGATCCTACCCCACCTCTATTTTGGGCACGGAATTCTGATAAAGGAGTACGCTTGATATATCCCATATGGGATATCGTGATAACCATCTGATCATCAGCATAAAAATCTTCAGGATTAAATTCTTCTGAAGAATAAACTATTTCAGACCGACGGGCATCCCCGTATTTCTCTTTTACTTCTATCAACTCATCTTTGATTACTTTTTTACAAAGTTCATCATTTGAAAGAATTTCTTCATAATAAGCAATCTGTTGCATCACTTCTTCATATTCTGCGTGAAGCTGATCTTGCATCAGACCTGTTAATTGGCGCAAACGCATTTCTACAATAGCACGTGCCTGAATTTCACTCAGATTAAAACGTTCTATTAACCCTGCTATAGCATCATTAGGGGTTTTTGCAGCACGAATAATACGGATAACTTCATCAATATTATCAGAAGCTATAATCAACCCTTCAAGAATATGAGCACGCTCCTGTGCCTTCCGTAAATCATACTGAGTACGACGAATTACCACATCATGACGATGTTCTACAAAATATCTGATTAAATCTTTCAGATTCAACATTTTGGGGCGACCATGGACCAAAGCGATATTATTTACGCCAAATGAAGTTTGCAAAGCTGTCATTTTGAACAATTTGTTCAGCACCACACTAGCATTTGCATCACGTTTAACATCAATAACGATGCGCATACCTTCACGGTCGGATTCATCATTTACATACGAAATACCATCAATCTTCTTGTCATTAACTAAAGATGCGATATTTTCAATCAATTCCTTCTTATTTACATTATAAGGAATTTCATTAACTATGATCTTATCATGTGTAGTATGAGTTTCTATCTCAGCCTTAGCACGCATCACCACTCTACCACGTCCGGTTTCGTAAGCATCACGTACCCCGCTTATACCATATATATATCCACCTGTAGGGAAATCCGGTGCTTTTACATATTGCATAAGTCCTTCAATATCAATATCATTATTGTCAATGTAAGCAATACATGCATCGATTACTTCAGAAAGATTATGAGTAGGCATATTGGTTGCCATACCTACTGCAATACCGGATGCTCCATTTACCAACAAGTTAGGAATCCGTGTCGGCATGACAGTAGGTTCCTGCAACGTGTCATCAAAATTATTCTGAAAATCAACAGTTTCCTTATAAAGATCCTGCATCATCTCTTCACCTATTTTCTTTAATCTTGCTTCCGTATAACGCATGGCAGCAGGGCTGTCACCATCAACAGAGCCGAAGTTACCTTGACCATCTACCAACGGATATCTCATAGCCCAGTCCTGAGCCATCCTGACCAAAGCTCCATACACGGAAGAGTCACCATGCGGGTGATATTTACCCAAAACTTCACCTACAATTCTTGCTGATTTCTTATAAGCTTTATCGGAGGTATTACCCAGCTCAATCATACCATATAAGATACGTCTATGAACCGGTTTAAAGCCGTCGCGAACATCCGGGAGGGCGCGCGCAACAATTACTGACATTGAGTAATCAATGTACGACGACTTCATTTCCTCTTCGATGTTAATCTTTATAATTCTGTCTTGTTCTAGCATTTAAACAAATATTAATTATACATCTTTTTGGTTTACCAAAAACCACGCTAAAGTACTACTTTTATACGACATACGAAACAAAACCCATAAAAAAGTTAAGTCCATTAAATGTTTTTACTTATATAAGTAAAAAGTATCCCTATACCTTATTCTATAGTATATAGTGATTATCACTCCCACTTCTCATTTACTTTGTGAATAGTTTGCTATAACCCTTATTTTTGTTTAATCCATTTAGTCTGTCAAAGCTTGGCATACATTTTGTTATGCTAATATAAATAAGAAAACAATGGTATGCATTGTTATTATGTGTATCTTTGCACACTGGGAAATAAACACTATACTTTAGGAGGACGATAAATTTATGAACAATCAATTTACACAAAGAGTGTCCGATATCATCATGTATAGCAAGGAAGAAGCCAACAGGCTGCGGAATAGCTATATTGGTCCCGAACACTTGTTGTTGGGACTGATACGTGAAGGTGAAGGAAAAGCTATCGAGATCTTATTTAATTTACAAATAAACTTACAGGACATAAAAAATCAGTTGGAGACCATTGTGAAAAACAATGTGGAAAATGACACCACCTATGACGAGAATATTAGCTTTAATGACAAAGCATCCAAAGTGTTAAAGTTATGTATTCTGGAAGCTAAGTTATTGAGAAACATTGCAGCTGACTCCGAACATATTTTATTAGCAATTATGAAGGTCAAGGATAATACAGCTTTCCACGTCTTGGAAAGCAATGGCGTAACATACGAAAAAATTAAACTCACTTTACAGCCAGATCCCCATGCAGGTCTGGGGTTCAGTGAGGACGAGGATGAAGACGAAGATATACGTCAGAATCCAAGTAGCAATAAATCAAATGCAGCACAACAACAGGCACGTCCGGCACAAAAAAAGCCAGCTAATGACACTCCTGTACTCGACAATTTTGGCACAGATATGACAAGAGCTGCCGAAGAAGGAAAACTGGATCCTGTAGTTGGCCGGGTGAAGGAAATAGAGCGACTGGCACAAATATTGAGCCGCCGCAAGAAGAACAACCCTATTTTGATTGGCGAACCGGGAGTCGGCAAATCTGCCATTGTTGAGGGACTTGCATTACGGATTGTGGAAAAGAAAGTATCACGTATTTTATTTGATAAACGCGTGATAGCTCTTGATATGACTGCCGTTGTCGCAGGCACTAAATATCGTGGACAATTCGAGGAACGTATTCGTTCCATTTTGAACGAGTTGAAGAAGAATCCTAACATCATTCTTTTCATCGATGAAATCCACACTATTGTGGGAGCAGGTTCTGCAGCAGGCTCAATGGATGCAGCCAATATGTTGAAACCTGCATTGGCCAGAGGTGAGATTCAATGCATCGGAGCGACGACATTGGACGAATACCGCCAAAATATTGAAAAAGACGGTGCATTGGAACGCCGGTTCCAAAAGGTTATTGTAGAACCAACAACTGCAGAAGAAACACTTCAGATTTTGAAAAATATCAAAGATAAATACGAGGATCATCATAATGTGAACTATACAGATGCGGCCCTTGAAGCCTGTGTAAAACTGACAGACCAATATATCACAGACCGTAACTTCCCTGATAAAGCGATAGATGCTTTAGATGAAGCCGGTTCGCGCGTACATCTTACTAATATCACTGCTCCCAAAGAAATTGAAGAACAGGAAAAACTGATTGATGAGATGAAATCTCTTAAAAATGAAGCTGTCAGGTTACAAAATTTCGAACTAGCCGCCAGTTATCGTGACAAAGAGAAAGAATATACGAACCAGCTTGATACTCTGAAGGAAGAATGGGAAAAAAGCCTGAAGGAAAATCGGGAAACGGTAGATGACGAACAAATAGCCGAAGTCGTTTCCATGATGTCAGGCGTACCTGTGCAAAGAATGGCACAGGCTGAAGGAATGAAATTATTAGGAATGAAAGACGATCTGCTTTCTAAAGTTATCGGTCAAGACAAAGCAATCGCCACACTGGTAAAAGCTATTCAAAGAAGCCGTGTAGGTCTGAAAGATCCTAATAAACCGATTGGTACATTCATGTTTCTAGGTCCGACAGGTGTCGGCAAGACTCATCTGGCTAAGGAGTTAGCGAAACTAATGTTCGGTTCGGCAGATGCACTTATCCGCATTGACATGAGTGAATATATGGAAAAATTCACCGTATCCCGTCTGGTAGGAGCACCTCCCGGATATGTAGGTTATGAAGAAGGCGGACAGCTGACGGAGAAAGTAAGACGTAAACCCTACTCCATCGTTTTATTGGATGAAATTGAAAAAGCGCATCCCGATGTATTCAACATACTGTTGCAAGTGATGGATGAAGGTCGGTTGACTGACAGTTATGGCAGAACTGTAGACTTTAAAAATACCATAGTTATCATGACATCCAATATTGGAACCCGCCAACTTAAAGAATTCGGAAAAGGAATCGGATTTGCCGCCCAAATCCGTACAGATGACAAAGAATACTCGCGCAGCGTGATTACAAAAGCTTTGAATAAGTCTTTTGCGCCCGAATTCATCAATCGTCTGGACGAAATAATAACTTTCGACCAACTCGACCTGAATGCACTGACTCGGATTATCGATATTGAACTTAAGGGTCTTTACAGTCGTGTGGAACGCATTGGTTATAAGCTTGTTATCGACGAAGATGCCAAAAAGTTTGTAGCCACCAAAGGTTACGATGTACAGTTCGGAGCACGCCCATTAAAACGTGCCATCCAAAACAATTTGGAGGATGGAATCTCCGAGCTGATACTTGGATCAGAAATGGCGACTGGTGACACGATCAAGGTAAGCTATGACAAAGAAAAAGACATCATTGTCATGACTGTGGAAAAGTAAAGAGTCCAAAGTTCTTCAAAAAATAACAGACAAAATGTCAGATATCATTGTATCTGGCATTTTTTTTGCCCATCATCCAACAAAAAGACAATTCAAACGTATATATAACATAATAACTTAAAACCATAAATAGTATGCAAAAAGGAAATATTGGGGTAACCACTGAGAACATTTTCCCCATCATCAAAAAGTTCTTATACAGTGATCATGAAATATTCCTCCGTGAATTAGTTTCTAATGCAGTAGATGCCACACAGAAACTGAAAACCCTTGCATCTAAAGGTGAATTCAAAGGAGAGATGGGAGATCTTACTATTAAAGTAAGTTTAGGAAAAGATACCATCACCATTTCCGACCGGGGTATCGGACTTACAGCCGAAGAGATCGACAAATATATCAATCAGATAGCTTTTTCAGGCGCTAACGACTTCCTTGAAAAATATAAAGATGATGCCAATGCCATCATCGGACACTTTGGTCTGGGATTCTATTCTGCCTTCATGGTAGCCAAAAAAGTGGAAATCATCACAAAATCCCACCAAGAAGGAGCACAAGCTGTGAAATGGACTTGCGACGGAAGCCCTGAGTTTACTATCGAAAATGTTGAAAAAGAAAGCCGCGGATCGGATATTATCCTTTATATAGATGATGACTGCAAAGAATTTCTGGAAGAAACACGTATTTCTTCATTGCTGACTAAATATTGCCGCTTCCTTCCTATCCCCATTGCATTCGGCAAAAAGAAAGAATGGAAAGATGGAAAGCAGGTTGAAACAAATGAAGACAATGTAATCAACGAAACCTATCCTTTATGGACACGCAAACCGGTAGAACTGAAAGACGAAGATTATAAGAAATTCTATCGGGAATTATATCCCATGGCAGACGAACCTTTGTTCTGGATCCATCTGAATGTGGATTATCCGTTCAATCTGACAGGTATTCTGTACTTTCCGAAAGTAAAGAGCAACATTGAATTACAAAAAAACAAAATCCAACTTTACTGTAACCAGGTCTATGTCACCGACTCGGTAGAAGGTATTGTTCCAGACTTCCTGACCCTGTTACACGGAGTGATTGACTCACCAGACATCCCGTTGAACGTATCCCGTTCTTACTTGCAGAGCGATTCCAACGTGAAGAAAATCTCCACTTATATTTCTAAGAAAGTATCAGACCGCCTGCAAGCCATTTTTAAGAATGACCGCAAAGAATTCGAGGAGAAATGGGATGATTTGAAAATTTTCATCAACTACGGCATGTTAACCCAAGAAGAATTCTACGAAAAGGCTAATAAATTTGCTCTGCTGAAAGACACAGATGACAAATATTATACTTATGAAGAATACCAAAGCTTGATCAAAGATAATCAAACAGATAAGGACGGCAACTTGATTTATCTGTATGCTACCCATGCAGACGAACAATACAGCTACATTGATGCGGCCAAGAACAAAGGCTACAACGTATTGTTAATGGATGGTCAGCTGGATGTAGCTATGGTAAGTATGCTCGAGCAAAAATTTGAAAAGAGCCGCTTCACCCGTGTGGACAGTGATGTAATTGACCGCCTGATTGCTAAAGAAGAGCGCAAAGATGCCAGTCTGGAAGTCGGCCAACGCGATATTCTATCTTCCATATTCCGCAGTCAGTTGCCACAGATGAAGAAAGTGGAGTTCAATGTAGAAACACAATCTTTAGGCGAGACAGGAACTCCTATCATGATTACCCAAAGCGAATATATGCGCCGTATGAAAGAAATGGCCAATATCCAGGCAGGTATGAGTTTTTATGGAGAAATGCCGGATATGTTTAACTTGGTTCTGAATGTCGACCACAAACTGGTGAAACAAGTTTTGAATGATGCGGACAACTCTTGTAAAGCTGCTCTTGAACCTATCGAAACTGAAATGACCAGTCTGAATAAACGTCACGACGAACTTCACAAAGCACAGGAAGGTAAAAAAGCCGATGAAATACCTCAAGCAGAAAAAGATGAATTAAGTGATGTTGAGAAAAAGTTGGCCGATGAAAAGACCAAGAAAGAAGCTGTTTTAGGTGAATACGCAGGTGGTAACAAAGTAATCCGCCAATTGATTGACCTTGCTCTGTTACAAAATAATATGTTGAAAGGCGAAGCTTTGACAAACTTTGTAAAACGCAGTATCGAACTGATTTAACAAATCTATCACATTTTGCTATCAAAAGCGTCGGGAAGTTCATTTCCGGCGCTTTTTTATTCTAAAAAACGATTGGAAACGAAGATTTCTTTCTATATTTGGAGCAACACATACAAAGATTCGACATCCATGAAACATTATCTATATATACTTTTTCTTCTCTTTTTACTGCTTCCTCCCATCCATGCACAGAAAGTGGGACTGGTACTGAGCGGAGGAGGTGCCAAAGGCCTAACCCATATCGGCATTATCCGCGCATTAGAAGAAAACGGTATCCCCATAGATTATATTGCAGGCACATCCATGGGAGCCATTGTCGGTTCACTTTATGCTATGGGCTATTCTCCCGATGAAATGGAGGCTTTACTCAAATCCGATGACTTCAAACGCTGGTATTCAGGTAATGTGGAAGAGAAATACATCTATTATTTCAAGAAAAATCCTCCAACACCCGAATTTATCAACATCCGTATCTCCCTGAAAGACTCGCTGAAGAATGTCAAACCTCAGTTTTTGCCTACCAGCATTGTAGATCCCATTCAGATGAATATTGTATTTCTGCAATTATTCGGTCAGGCAACAGCTGCAAGCAAGGCCAATTTTGACAGCCTGTATATTCCCTTCCGCTGTATAGCTTCGGATGTGTACAACAAAAGACCACTGATATTGAAAAAAGGAGATCTGGGAGATGCCGTACGTGCCTCCATGAGTTTTCCTGCCATGTTCAAGCCTATCGAAATAGACTCGATACTGGCATACGACGGTGGCATTTACAATAATTTTCCAGTGAATGTAATGCGTGACACCTTCCATCCGGATATCATTATAGGAAGTGCCGTATCCGCCAATCCGGGCAAACCCAAGGAAGGTGACATTATGGGGCAACTGGAAAATATGATTATGCAAAAGACAGATTACTCTTTACCCGATTCCCTCGGCATCCTCATGACTTTTAAATATGATGATGTCAATTTAATGGACTTCCAGCGCTTTGACGAGTTGCATGACATTGGTTATAAACGTGCCATAGAAATGATGGACTCCATAAAAAGCCGAATTCATCGAAGAATCACCCCCGAACAAGTGAAAGTTAAACGACTGGCCTATAAGAGCAATTTACCGGATTTCCGTTTCAAAAGAGTAAATATAACTGGTGCCAACGAACGACAAAAGCAATATATACAAAAAGAGTTCCATGAAAACGACTTCGATGTTTTCACTATGGAGGATATCAAACGAGCATATTTCCGTTTGTTGTCCGATAATATTATATCCGAAATCATTCCTCATGCCGTTTATAATGAGAAAGACCAAACCTACGACTTGAACCTCCAAGTCAAAATGGAGGCCAATCTCTCCGTTCGTGTCGGTGGAAACGTGTCTTCCAGTGGCTCCAATCAAGTCTATTTTGGTGCTTCCTATCAAAACTTGAACTATTATTCAAAAGAATTTAATTTTGACGGACAGTTAGGTCGGGTCTACAATAATGTGCAACTTGCAGCACGAATTGATTTTCCAACCAAGCTGCCTACATCTTATAAATTCATAGCCTCGATCTCCACCTTCGATTATTTCAAAGAAGCCAAATTCTTTTCCAATAAAGACAATCCGGCTTTCAACAAGAAAAGAGAAGAGTTTGTAAAATTGAAGGTGTCATTACCGTTTCTAAGCCGTAAGAAAGCTGAATTCGGTGTAGGTATAGCCCGTATGGAAGACAGGTACTTCCAAACCAATATCATCGACTTCAGCGAGACAAAACATGATAAAAGCACTTATTCTATCTTCGGAGGCTCTATCGTATTGGAAGGAAGCACCTTGAATGCCCGCCAGTTTGCCACACAAGGAAGTCGTGAAAAAATGGCTGCACAAATTTTCACCGGCACAGAACATTTCAGATCAGGTGCATCCAAAGTGACTAAAGACACACCGGAGCCTTATAAAAAGGTACAATCCTGGCTTCAAGTTTCATATCAGAACGAAACATACCATAAGGTAAGTCCTAAGTTTACCTTGGGAGCGTATCTAGAGGCGTATTACTCATCCCGAAATTTCTCCAATAATTATACGGCTACATTAATGCAGGCAGGAGAATTCACTCCGACAGCCCATAGCAAAGTAACCTATAATGAGGCTTTCCGTGCTAATCAATATGCCGGAGTCGGCGCCATGCCCATCTACCAGTTAAGCGAGTCTTTTCAATTACGCGGAGAATTTTATGGATTTGTACCCATCTTTCCTATTAAGAAAGATGAATATGGACAAGCATATTACGGGAAAGCTTTCACAAAATTCGAATATCTTGGAGAAATCTCATTAGTTTTTCAATTATCGTTCGGTTCTATCAGTGCTTATGTAAACCACTATAGTTCACCGTCTAACGATTGGAATGTAGGTTTAACACTGGGCTGGCAGTTGTTTAACTCCCGTTTCATCGAATAATTTTTAGAAAAAAGTTTTAGTAAAACGCTTGCATTTTCAAAAAAAGTCCGTATCTTTGCACCCGTTAAAACAAAAGAACAATAAATAATGGCCGCGTAGCTCAACTGAATAGAGTAGCTGACTACGGATCAGCTGGTTACAGGTTTGAATCCTGTCGCGGTCACTACCAAAAGAAGTTCGATTAGTTTTGCAATGGCCGCGTAGCTCAACTGAATAGAGTAGCTGACTACGGATCAGCCGGTTACAGGTTTGAATCCTGTCGCGGTCACTACTAAAAATATTAAACAATGGTCGCGTAGCTCAACTGAATAGAGTAGCTGACTACGGATCAGCCGGTTACAGGTTTGAATCCTGTCGCGATCACAAAGAAGGCCATCTTTTCTGATGGTCTTTTCTTGTATTTTCTCTCTTTTTTTAAATTTAAATAGCTCAGTTGTAATTCTTGGGGGAAAATCCCCTGTTAAGCACCTCCGCGCTTCTACAGGTCTACCATTTTTCCGTTCTTATATCTTTGCAGCATATAAAAAAGAAGCATTATGGTTTAGAAGAACTTGGGAACGCTTCTTGGAAGCATTGAAATTATCCCCAATCACGCCTACACCTTCTCCAACGAAACAATGACGACCAACACAACTTCTCACACACCTGAAAAGAACAGTTCATCTTTAAACAAGCGCTTGTTCTTTTTTAAAAAACAAGGCGTTTCAAAGGTTACTAACATACAGACCGACAGGTTAGTAACGTGTCGGGTAACACGTTACTAATGTATCAGGTGAAAGATTAGTAATGTTACGCGTGAAAGATATAGAATCTTACAGGTATAATATATCAAAGAACGAACAGACAGGCATAAAAAAAAGACTGGTGTTTTTAATGACGAAACACCAGTCTTATCTAATTAAAAAAATTCCTTTATCAGCATTTAATTTTCAATTCATCCAAAATAGCACGCATCTTTTCAAATGTTGTGATACGAGTCGGTACAAGCGGCAAACGTAATTTATTTTCAATCAGCCCCATTACATTCAACATAGCCTTCACCCCAGCAGGATTACCATCTACGAACAACAGGCTGAATAATTCCGTAAACCTATGATGAATAGTCAATGCATTTGCAAAATCACCCTGTAATGCCAAACGAGTCATACGACTGAATTCACGCGGAAATGCATTACCGATAACCGAGATAACCCCTACAGCACCCAAAGTAATCAAAGGAAATGTAATACCATCATCACCCGAAATCACATCAAAATTAGCCGGTTTATTCTTGATGATATCATCCATCTGAGTAATATTACCCGATGCCTCCTTGATAGCGATAATATTCTTGAAATCGCGTGCCAGACGCAAGGTGGTCTCAGCAGTCATGTTCACACCGGTACGTCCCGGTACATTATAAAGAACCACAGGAAGATCCGTCGCTTCAGCAATCGCTTTATAGTGTTGGTAAATACCTTCCTGGGAAGGTTTGTTATAATAAGGTACAGCAACAAGTACGGCATCAACTCCTGTCATATCATCATTTTTCAGCGTTTCCACAACAGCACGGGTACAGTTGCTGCTAACTCCCAGCAGAATAGGGATACGTCCATTCACTCTTTCGATTATCAAACGTTTTATCTTGTCTTTTTCTTCTTTAGTCAAAGTCGGGGTTTCAGCCGTGGTTCCCAACACGCACAAAAAATCTGTTCCATTTTGAAGCTGGTAATCAACCAGACGAAGTAACGCATCATAATCAACGCTGTCATCTTCCTTGAAAGGAGTAATCAACGCTACTCCCATGCCTTTTAATCTTGTCTGTATCATAAATGAATTATAAATTCTTATTTAATAGCCTACAAAAGTACGAATATTTTCTCTTTTAGCGATAAAAATCACACTATTTTTAGTTTATACTCGCTAAAAAGTCACTCTATCATTTGCAGAAACTCCTCTTCGCTCACAATGGTCACACCCAGTTTCTGCGCTTTCTCCAGTTTACTGGGCCCCATATTGTCACCCGCCAGAACAAAGCTGGTCTTGGACGAAATACTTCCCACATTCTTACCACCATGCTTTTCAATTAACTCCTTATATTCGTCACGCGAATGATGGGCGAAAACCCCACTAATCACAACAGATTTCCCTGCCAATTTGTCAGTGTGTCCCGAAGTATCCTCCTCATCAGCTTCCAATCTCACACCCGCCACACGAAGACGCTCTATAATGTCACGATTCTTCGGATTAGCAAAGTACAACAAGATACTCTGTGCTATTTTTTCTCCGATTTCATCGACATGAATCAAATCATCTAAACTCGCGTCTGCCAAAGCATCCATCGACTTAAAGGATTTCGCCACCTTCTTCGCCACAGTTTCACCCACAAAACGGATACCCAATGCAAAGAGCACCCTTTCAAACGGCACTTCTTTGGACTGCTCTATACCTTCTATTATATTCTCGGCGGATTTTTCTCCCATACGTTCCAGGTTAATGATATCCGATGTTTTTAAAGTATACAGATCGGCAACATCACGTATCAATCCTTCCTGGTAAAACTGATCTACCGTTTCCGGACCGAGTCCATCAATATCCATAGCCCTACGGCTGATAAAATGTTCTATTTTTCCCTTGATCTGTGGGGGGCAAGCGGCATCATTGGTACAATAATAAGCAGCTTCACCTTCATAGCGCACCAATTTACTGCCACACTCGGGGCAATAAGTAATAAACTTTACTTTATCACCTATCATAATACGGGCGTTCTTGTCCACACCTACAATTTTTGGAATAATCTCGCCCCCTTTTTCTACATAAACCATATCGCCGATATGCAAATCCAGCCCTTCTATGATGTCTGCATTATGGAGCGAAGCACGCTTTACCACGGTTCCGGATAGCTGTACGGGATCCAGATTGGCCACCGGAGTCACAGCACCTGTTCTTCCCACTTGATAGGTCACCTTGTTCAAACGGGTAAGTGCCTGTTCGGCCTGAAACTTGTATGCAATGGCCCATCGGGGTGATTTTGCCGTAAAACCCAAATTACGCTGCTGTCGCAAAGAATTCACTTTCAGTACTATTCCGTCCGTAGCTACAGGCAGATTCTTACGCTCCACATCCCAGTATTTGATGAAATAAAATACTTCCTGCAATGTTTTGCATTTGCGAGTAAGATCAGAAATTTTAAATCCCCATTTCTCCGCTTCTTTCAAATTTTCATAATGACCGTCGCACGGCAAATTATCTCCAAGCAAATAATAAAGGTATGCATCCAGCTTGCGGGATGCCACAATGGCAGAATTCTGCAACTTCAATGTTCCCGAAGCTGCGTTGCGGGGATTAGCGAACAACGGTTCTTCGCGGGCTTCTCGTTCTTTGTTCAATTCCTCAAACACCACCCAAGGCATCAAAATCTCCCCACGAATTTCAAATGCTTCAGGATACCCCTTTCCATGCAACACCAAAGGGATACTGCGGATGGTCTTCACATTGCCTGTCACATCATCTCCTTGCACGCCATCACCACGCGTCACAGCACGCAACAATTTCCCGTTCTCGTAAGTCAGCGAAATAGAAGTACCATCGTATTTCATTTCACAACAAATCTCAAAATCTTCGTTCAAGGACTTCTTTACCCTGTCATAAAACTCGGTTACTTCCGTTTCCGAATAGGTGTTAGTCAATGAAAGCATGGGATATTTATGTACCACCTGCATGAAGTTTTTGTTTATATCACTTCCCACACGCATACTGGGCGAGTTCTCATCTCTATGTTCCGGATGTTTTTCTTCCAGATCCTGAAGTTCACGCATCAGCTTGTCAAACTCCTGGTCTGTAATCTCAGGCGCATTCAATACATAATAATTATAGTTATGTCGATGAAGCTCCTCGCGCAATTGGTCTATTCTTTCTATTTCTGTCATATATATAAAGGTAGTTTTCCCGCAAAAATAGCTATTTTTTGAATGAAAAACACCTTCCGGCAAAGAGGAATTTGCTACTTTTGCAAAAAATAACCGAATATGAGAATAGACATCATTACCGTTTTACCCGAGATGCTGGAAAGCTTCTTCAACTGCTCTATCATGAGCCGTGCGCAGAAAAAAGGAACTGCAGAAATACATATACATAATTTACGCGATTATGCATACGACCGTTATCGCAAAGTAGATGATTATCCCTTCGGTGGATTTGCCGGTATGGTGATGAAGATTGAACCAATAGACCGATGCATCTCAGCTTTGAAAGCAGAACGCGAGTACGATGAAATTATATTTACATCTCCAGATGGAGAACAGTTTAACCAGCCGATGGCCAACTCACTTTCACTCGCAAAGAATTTAATTATTCTATGTGGTCATTTTAAGGGTATAGACTATAGAATACGTGAACATTTCATTACGAAAGAAATCAGTATCGGTGACTATGTTTTGACAGGTGGGGAGTTGGCTGCCGCCGTTATCGCCGATGCCGTAGTTCGTATTATTCCCGGGGTCATTTCTGACGAACAATCGGCATTGTCCGATTCTTTTCAAGATAATCTGTTAGCAGCTCCTGTATATACCCGTCCTGCAGAATACAAAGGATGGCAAGTTCCCGATGTGTTGTTATCCGGACACGAGGCAAAGATTAAAGAATGGGAGCTTCAGCAGTCATTAGAAAGAACACAGCGGCTAAGACCCGATTTGCTAAAATAAAAAATATATATAAAAAATAAAGAGATAAAAGCCTTATGATGAACATGGCTTTTACCTCTTTGCTTTTGTTTATATCATACCTGAAAAGATGTTCTCTCTTTAATATAACCTAAGTCCATCTTCCTTTTCCTTATATATTGATAAAGCTTTTTCAAGTGTTTTTCTACTCCATTTTTTCAAAAACAAGCCATTTCATCGAAAAAAAATAATTGAAGTTATCATTTTATACCCATGCAATAAGTTATAACAACAACCATTTTTATACTCGTTCTATCTAGAGAAGGTTATAAAAAAGGCCCTGCAAGAAATGCTTCAATTTATTCATCTACACTCTCGCAGGGCTATAATTTAAAAGATAAAATTTTCAGATTTCTAAAGCGCCTATTATATCTTTTACAGATGTATATCCATGACGTTCCAAATAGTCATTTATTCCTTCTGAAACTTTGACAGTAATAGCTGGGTCTATGAAGTTGGCAGTACCTATCTGTATTGCGGTGGCACCTGCCAACATAAACTCCACAGCATCCTTCCAGCCCATGATACCCCCTAGTCCAATGACAGGAATATTTACTGCTTTAGCGACTTGCCATACCATACGCAATGCGATTGGTTTCACAGCTGCACCACTCATGCCGCCGGTAATAGTGGAAAGTACAGGCCGACGCTTTTCAGCATCGACAGCCATCCCCAGCAGGGTATTGATCAGAGATACACTGTCCGCACCGGAAGCCTCGGCCGCACGTGCTATTTCTGTGATATCTGTCACATTGGGAGATAATTTTACGATCAGCGTCTTTTTATACACATTACGTACAGCTTTTACAACCTCGGAACACCCGCATGCGGAAACCCCGAAGGCCATACCGCCCTGCTTTACATTAGGGCATGAGATATTCAATTCTATAGCGGGAATATTATCCAGATCATTGATGATTTCGGCAGTCTTCACATAATCCTCTACAGCAGATCCGGATACATTAACGATCATATTAGTATGGATATCCCTTATCTGTGGATAGATATGTTCAACAAAATAATCCACCCCTTTATTCTGTAACCCTACCGCATTAAGCATCCCCATAGGGGTCTCTGCCATACGTGGGTAAGGATTACCCTCACGATGATGAAGGGTAGTCCCTTTTACAATGATGCCACCAATTTTTTCGAGGTCTACAAAGTCCTCAAATTCTTTTCCGTATCCAAAGGTACCCGATGCTGTCATAACCGGGTTACAAAGCTTTAAATCGCCGATATTTACACTTAAATCTGCCATAATAGTTTCTTTATATTAAATACAGGACCCTCTTTACAAACACACAAATGCCCTTCGTCCGTGTTCTCCACACAGCATAAGCATGCACCGACACCACAAGCCATCCTATTTTCCAGTGAAACCTCACATTCTATTCCATGAACTTTGGCGTATTTAGCTACCGAAATCATCATGGGTTTTGGACCACAGGTGTATATCATATCAAACCGATCTGTATGCAAGATGCTATGCTGTGTCACATAGCCTTTCTCGCCCATACTTCCATCTTCAGTTGTTGTATACACCTTACCTAATTTCTCAAAATACTCCAGCTGCAACAGATCTTTGGATGAACGTGCGCCTAGCAGGAAAGCAGGCGTACATCCCATTTTCACTAACTCAGCACCGAGCATCAACATCGGGGCGGTACCCACACCACCGCCAACCAGTAGCGGCTTTACCTTTGTCACATTCCGGGGCATTGTAAATCCATTGCCGAGAGGCATCACCACATTAACAATATCTCCTTGTTTCACAGTGGCTAGTTTGCGAGTGCCATCGCCAACTAATTGCACCAGGAACCAAACTTCATTGGTTGTTTTATCCACATAATTAATAGAAATAGGACGGCGGAGAAAAGTTGTATTGGAACCGTCAATACGTATCTCAGCAAACTGACCCGGCAGCATCTCGGGCAATGGGTTGGCATGAGTCAATTTTATCAGAACATAATTGGCATGCAATTTTATGTTCTGTGTAACCACAAGGTCTAAAATATATTTTTTCATGAAATAAAATTAGGTAAATTCATTTTCTATGCAAAGATACACGAATTTACCCAAATCTTATTCTGCTAACCGGCATTTTAGTGGATTCCCACCCTAATTTTCAGGCTTGAACGTTTCATAAGTCCCATTATCAAAAAATATTCTTATTTCAGTGATTTTTTTGGCAGGTATTTCCACATACTTAATTTCCTCACGCACAATCTCTTTAGGAGAATAAAGTGGTGTTTTAACCTCATTTTCCTTGCGATATTCCGGAGAAACTGGACGTTCGGGCGTAAATAATGAATTCTCATCAAACAAAGAAGGCGTATAATGAATGTTATTGTCTGAATCAACATCCGTTTCCATTTGTCCTTCACCATAGAGTAACCAGTCTAAACTGATATAGTCACACGCTTTGTGTATTTTCATGACGACTTCCAAGCTAGGATTATTCCTACCACTAAGAATATGGGAAAGAGAGGAAGGTGAAATTCCAATCTTCTCTGCAAATTGAGCTGCAGTCATATCTTCTTTCTGGATTATTTGAGCGATTCTTTCCTTCATTTACAAAAGTATAAGGCAAAATTTACAGATACAAAAGTAATTAATATAATTCATAAATGCAAATTTACAATATGGAAATGTATATCTTACAAAAGTAAAATATGAGTATATTATTGGAAATAAATTAAGATTTACACACGTAAACCGCTCCTAAAAATACTATAATTATCACTTTATGCATGACTATATAAAATACTGATTATCTATAATATATACACAACAAAAATGATATATTTACAAATAAATATGATTATATAAGCAAATAAAATGCATACAAGTTATTAACCACTTTATCGATAAGATATAAAACACTGGTTTCAAGCATATTATCGTAATAAAATAAGAGATAAATAATTATTCATATACATTTATATATGTAATCTTCACTCTTGACTACTACCTTGTTTATATTTGTATTATTTACATTGTTAAACCTGCAAAGCTTATAATATCTCCTATATTAGGAAAGTTTACAGATGTAAGATTACAAAATTAAATTATAATTATTTCTAAAAGTGAATTTTCTCTGTTTTACGCTCCAGCTTGATCCTATGAATATTTTGTTTTCCTATTTTACAAGTATCAATGTATTTTTCATGGTAAAGACAAGAACTCCCCATCCAAGTTTTAGCCCATTTTCGCTTTATGGGATTCATAGATAATGAGAATCATAGAATGCACGATAAGAGGACAAAGTATGGATTCAAAATTTAAACTAACGTATGAATTTACAAAAAATAAATTGTCGCTGTTTACTTGCTTCATCTGCATTCTTTCCATTCCCATTCTTCTTATTCATTTTACTCCGAAAAGGCTAAATACTGCCATTATTCATGTACAAACAGACATTCCCTTTAAAATACGCGATTCTAAGAAGGCGAAAAATGGTCTATCAATCTAGGAATAAGCAAGTTAATACTATTTTTCTCATCATCCATCTCTCATCATCTAGAAAAATAGAGAACAAAAACATAACTGTAGCATTAAATGAGGTAATAATAAAAGTATGAATGTAAAATATTATTCTCAATTGAGTCATCAACAGGATTTCTGCTAAGAGAAAGGATAAAAAGAATCCCGACACTTAAAAAAACAAAAGCATCGGGATAGCGGAATCTTGTTTGACCTCGTTAGTTAATGAAGAATTTTGTATACAAGTTCTCGCAGCAAATCTCCATCCTCCAAAGATGGATTACCCACTCCTTTTGATTTTGCATCACAGTAACGAATCTCACCAATAATTTGCATCACCTTTACTCCGCTATATTTTCTCATAGCAGCCATATAGTCTTTAGATTGCCATGGTGATTTAAGCCCCAGCTGATTGGCTATACCCTGCTCTGACTTATCAGGAGCATAATATGCAAGCATCAAATTAGAGAAGAAATTGAATAACACAGACAAGGTCATTTGCAAAGGATTTGTTTTGGGGTTCTCCTCAAAATATTTTATTATCTGATTAGCCTTGAAAACATCCTTTGCCACCAAAGCATTCCTAAGTTCAAAATTATTATAATCCTTACTTATGCCAATGTTACGTTCTATCTGTTCAGGAGTAATCCGCTTTTGCTCTCTTGGAAGCGTGATAATTAATTTTTCCAACTCTCCGGCCATACGGCTTAAATCTGCTCCAACAAATTCCGCCATCATTTCTGAAGCCTTAGGCTCTATTTCTACCGAACGACGTTTCAAGTAAGAAGATATAAAGCCAGGAAGCTGAGCATCCTTAATCTTTTTCGATTCGAAAAGGACACCTACTTTCTCTATTTCAGCTGCCAATTTTTTTCTTCTATCCAATGTACCATGTTTATGGCATAACACCAGAATTGTAGAATCCAAAGGTTTCTGGAGATAATAAGCAAGCTCTTCAATATTCTTTATATTCTGAGCTTCTTTTACTATTACAACTTGATATTTGGACATCATGGGATAACGCTTGGCTGCATTGATAACAGTCGCGATATCTGTATCAGCCCCATAGACAATAGTCTGATTGAATTCTTTTTCATTTTCATTTAACACCGTTTGTGCTATATACTCAGATATCCGATCTATATAATAAGATTCTTCACCCATTAGATAATAAACAGGCTTATAGATACGGTTTTTCAGTTCACGGGCTATTTCTTCGTATGTTGTTTCTTTTGCCATACACAGTAAAATTACCAGTCAAATTTTAAGTGCTTAACTGTTTTCTTTTCCTCAATAATCATTTGTAATGAAGCAATACCAATCTCCACATGCTCCTCTACATATTGCTGCGTTACAATACTGTCGCTTTTCTCCGTCTTCACCCCTTCAGGAATCATCGGCTGGTCGGATACCAGAAGTAATGCTCCAGTAGGAATATGATTGTAAAAACCGGTAGTAAACAGCGTAGCCGTTTCCATATCCACACACATGGCACGCGTTTTAAGGAGATACTTTTTAAACCCCTCATCATGCTCCCATATACGGCGGTTGGTAGTATATACCGTTCCGGTCCAATAATCGCGGGCATGGTCGCGGATAGCCGACGAGACGGCACGCTGCAACATAAATGCAGGTAACGCAGGTACCTCAGGCGGATAATAATCATTGGATGTTCCTTCTCCACGAATAGCTGCAATGGGCAGAATCAGATCTCCCAACTTATTTTTCCTATCTATGCCCCCACATTTACCTAAAAACAAACATGCTTTAGGCTGGATGGCCCCTAGCAAATCCATAATGATAGCAGCATTGGGACTTCCCATGCCAAAATTAATAATAGTGATTCCTTCCGCATGTGCCGAAGTCATATTGGCATCACGTCCTAATACCGGCACATTAAATTTGTCGGCAAAAAGTTCCACATATTTATTGAAATTGGTCAGAAGGATGTATTCTCCGAAATCATTCAAGCTTCTTTTTGTGTAGCGGGGAAGCCAGTTTGCTACAATTTCCTCTTTTGTTTTCATAATCTTTTGTATTTTTGCATCGGTTATTACCGAGTTACACTTATGCAAATTTACTAAATGTTATCATTAAACTTACCATCCTACGAAATTAAAATCGCGGAGCGAAATGGAAAAAATGTTATTTTCGATATGCTCCGCAAGAGATATGTCGCCCTTACTCCGGAAGAATGGGTAAGACAACATTTTGTTCATTACCTGACGGATTATAAAGGATATCCGAAGGGATTACTGGCCAACGAAATACAACTAGACTTAAACGGAACAAAAAAACGTTGTGATACTGTGCTCTACAACAAAGATCTAAGTGCCAAACTGATTGTGGAGTACAAAGCTCCACATATAGAAATCACACAAACAGTATTTGATCAGATAACCAGGTATAACATGGTTCTGAAAGTTGATTATCTGATTGTCAGCAACGGATTGAATCATTACTGCTGCCATATTGATTACAATACAAAAACATATCTTTTTCTACCAGAGATTCCCCACTATTCAGAACTGTAGATATATAAAAAACATTCTAAGCAACATCTCCTTACAAGATCTTGCTCAGAATGTGATGAAATTCTTTTTCCACAAAGAAAAAGATACTGCTTCAGGCGATATTATCTCTTGACAGTTTCCAAATGCTGTTCAGCAATCACACCTGCCAATTCAGGATCAATCATGATACGACCACAATATTCACATACGATAATTTTCTTACGCATACGGATATCAAGTTGTTTCTGGGGCGGAATCTTGTTAAAACAACCACCACATGCATCACGCTGAACATACACAATTCCCAATCCATTTCGAGAATTTTTACGGATACGTTTAAACGCCTGCAACAGACGCGGTTCGATAGTTGTTTCCAATACTTTTGCTTTCTCTCTCAGCTTTTCTTCTTCCTGCTTGGTTTCAGAAACAATTTCTTCCAATTCGGATTTCTTCGCTTCCAAGTCCTTCTTTCTTTCATCCAAGTCTTGATTACTGTGCTCTATCTCCTCGCTCTTTGCTTTTTCCGCTGCAATATATTCCTTTATGCGTTTCTCGCAAAGCTCGATTTCCAATGACTGGAATTCAATTTCCTTTGTCAACACATCATATTCGCGATTATTACGCACATTATCCTGCTGAGCTTTATATTTTTCAACAGAAGTCTTAGCTGTCTCAATTTCAATTTTCTTAGTCGCAATGTTTGATTTCAGTTCCTCGATATCAGCTTTAATTTTCTCGATACGAGTACTCAAACCGGCGACCTCATCTTCAAGGTCTTGAACTTCAAGAGGAAGTTCCCCTCTCAGGGTCTTAATCTTATCGATTTCAGACAACATGGTCTGCAACTGATACAAAGCCTTCAGCTTTTCTTCCACTGTTAATTCGCTCGGGTCTTTCTTTGCTTCTCTAGCCATAGTTTTTTCTTACAAATATTTAATAGGATTTGTATTTACCCGGGTTATCTGGACTTCCAGTTCCGGAAACATCTCCTGCATGATTGAATAAAATATTTCTTTTGTATACTGCTCACTCTCATAATGACCTACTTCAGCTACCAGAATATTATTCTCGTAATTGAAATAATCATGATATTTCACTTCACCCGTGATAAATACATCAGCATCGGCACTTACCGCTTTAGGCAATAAAAATGCTCCAGCACCACCGCATAACGCTACTTTCTGTATCAAACGACCAGATAAACGAGTATGTCGCAGACAGCCCACTTCGAACGTCTTCTTGATGCGTTTCAAGAAATCCAGTTCGGTTTCAGGTTCTTCCAATTCTCCGATCACCCCCGAACCTACTTGTGTCCAAGTATTTTTCAACGGATAAAAATCAAAAACCGGTTCTTCATAAGGATGTGTTGCCAATAATGCTTTTACCGCCATAGCCTTTTTAAAAGCCGGAAGAATCGTTTCTATACGCACCTCGGACTCCTTATGCAATTCGCCTATTTCTCCACAGAACGGACTGGCTCCTTTCTGCGCACGGAAAGTCCCCTCACCTTCCAAATTATAGCTGCATGAATCATAATTACCTATGCAACCACAACCGGCTTCAAATAAAGCTTTTCTCACTCTATCAGCCTGTGCATCCGGCACAAAAGTTACAAGCTTCAATAAATATTCTTCTTTCGGGTCTAATATGCGTACATTTCTGAGACCTATCTTTTCAGCTATTTTATAATTGACACCTCCGGGTGCATTATCCAGATTGGTATGTGCCGAATAAATGACAATATCATTTTTAATGGCTTTCAAAACACACCGTTCAATGTAATCCCGACCAATAATAGATTTATAACCTTTAAATATAAGTGGATGATGTGATATAATCAGGTTGTATCCCAACATGACAGCTTCATCCACAACAGCTTCAGTAACGTCCAGACACAACAAAGCCCCTGTTGCTTCCGCTTCTGTCAGTCCAACTTGCAATCCGGCATTATCAAATCCGTCTTGCAAAGGCAGAGGCGCGAACCTTTCAAGGGCACTTACTATTTCCTTAATTTTCATTCGTTCGCGAAAATTTGATCGCAAAGATAATCAATCCATTTGAATTTAAAAAGCAACCAAGCTATTTTTTATACTTTCCCCACTTTATCATTTTATTTTTCAAAGCATAACGTTCGTCAACAACACGGTCTGTCGGAAAAAAAGTAAGATGAATACGCCATCCGCCCGAATGAAACGTAAATTTGCGGGCTGATATTCCTGTTTCTATCAGAGCTAGTTTATCAATGATAAATGCTTTAATATCTACAGGAAATTCCTCTCCTTCATACATTATATCCGCAGTGACAAAGAAACCGGGAGTTGATAATTCTGCTATATATTTCCAAATTTGCTCATTCATGTTTTTCTATTTTATTGAAAGAAATATATAATGTATACAAAGCAAGGAAAGACCCTACTTCCGTTTGGTATCCTTATGAACTCGTAACAACCGGCCATAACTGTCGAATGATTTCCGTGAAGCCAGAAAAATGGTCATCATTAGTGAAAGCATAGATGCCACCACAGTTATAACTACAATCATAATCTGATATTTGATAGCCACATGTGGCGAACTTCCTCCCAATATCTGCCCAATCATAGTTCCCGGCAATGCAACAAGCCCTGTTACTGCCATATTGGCAATGCCCGGACTGAACGCTTTAATAAGAGCCTGACGCACAAATGGAGCTATCGCCTCATTACGGGTAGCGCCATTCCCCAACAGAAAATAATAAAGTTGCTGTTCCCTACGCAATCCGGCATAGTAAGTATTTAATCCTATCACATTCACTCCCAACATATTCCCCATGATTATACCAAAAACCGGAATAAAATACTGGGCACTGAAGATGTTATCCAACTTTAATACAAAGCCAAGGAAATAAAGTCCGACAAGCACCACTGTTACAAAAAAACCGATAGAAATAGGAATCATCAAAATTCCGCGTTTTAACCGCGTACGCGTCAAAGCCGTTTCAGCAGCCACCCCAACCATGATGATCACCCACAAAAAATTAATAAACGGATTGTTCCATTCAAACAGAAAACGAAGATAAGCCCCAATCAAAAACAACTGTATAATCATACGTACTGTGCCTATCAGAACCGGTTTAAGCAAGCCCGTCTTGAAACGCCATAAAAAATAAACCGGAATAAGCATCAGCAGCAATCCTACTCCCAAACTGCCATAGTCTATATCAATTGTTCCCATCAGTCAGATTATAAAGTAAATACCTTGTCGCATCCGGCAGCAAACTGTTTGTCATGCGAAACAGACAATATAGTCATTCCTTTACTGCATAAGGATTTAAAGAAGTTAATCACCCGTAAACACGATTCCGGATCAAGTGCCGAAGTCGGTTCGTCCACTACCAGTAAAGGTTTGTCAAGCAAGGCTGTCACTGCCAACATGATACGCTGACGCTGACCACCCGACACTTCATTTACCCGTTTATCATAAAGTTTCTCTTCCAATCCTAATGATACGAAATAATCCATCAGCCGCTCTTTGCTGAATCCCGCCTCACGATTTGCCTTCAGTTCAAAAGGCATCCGCACCATTTCACTGACCCATTCCGAAGGAAGAGCCAACTCCTGGGGAATCCATGCTATTTTCTTTCGGATATGATCCGCCGTCTTAGGTGCCAGCAGTGTGCCGTCCACCCTTATTGTCCCTTCACTTAAAGGAACAAAGCCCAAAACAGCTTTCAGCAATGAAGATTTTCCACTGCCGGAACCACCACAAATGCATACACTTTCTCCGTAATGAACTTGCAGGTCAAGTCCTCTGAAAAGAGTCAGATTACCAAAACTTATAGATATATTTTCTATATTAATCATCACATTAAAACAAAAAGAGTCGGGAGCATTCACTGCTGCCGACTCCACATAATGTATTAAAAATAAAATAAATGTGTCGAAGTTTAATATGCTCTCGCAAAGAGAACACGGCAAGCAGATGGTTTTCCGGTTACCATACACTTGCCCGGAGTCAGGCTCTCTTCATCAGCATCAAAAGGAAGACAACGAATTGTTGCCTTGGTATCCTCTTTAATCCGGTCTTCCGTTTCCGGGGTTCCATCCCAATGAGCCAGAATAAAGCCACCTTTCTCTATCTGTTCCTTGAAATCATCGTATGAATCCACTTTCACGATATGTTCGTTACGATAGTTCAATGCCTTCTGATAAATATTGTTCTGAATATCCTCCAACAATTGTTGTACATATTCTTCGATTCCGTCGCAAGAACGAGTTTCTTTTTCCAATGTATCACGACGCATCACTTCCATTGTATTGTTTTCAAGATCACGGCCACCCATTACCAAGCGAACAGGCACACCTTTCAGTTCGTAATCTGCAAACTTGAATCCCGGACGCTTATTGTCTGCATTATCATATTTCACAGAAATACCCATTGCTTTCAACTTGTTGACAATGCCTTCTACTTTTGCATCAATCTTCTTCAGCATTTCATCATTCTTATAAATAGGAACGATAACTACCTGAATAGGAGCCAAATGTGGTGGCAACACCAATCCGTTATCATCAGAGTGAGTCATTATCAATGCACCCATCAAACGGGTAGATACTCCCCAGGAAGTAGCCCAAACATAATCCAGCTTATTGTTTTTGTCAACAAACTGTACATTGAACGCTTTCGCAAAATTCTGTCCCAAGAAGTGAGAAGTACCACATTGCAATGCCTTTCCATCCTGCATCAAACCTTCGATGGTGTAAGTATCCAACGCACCCGCGAAACGTTCATTAGCCGATTTTACCCCTTTGATTACCGGGACAGCCATATACTTCTCGGCGAAGTCACCATACACATGCAACATTTTCTGTGCTTCCGCTTCTGCTTCCTCGCGGGTCGCATGAGCCGTATGACCTTCCTGCCACAAGAACTCCGCAGTACGCAGGAACAAACGGGTACGCATCTCCCACCGCATAACATTTGCCCATTGGTTGCACAAGATAGGCAGGTCACGATAGGAATTAATCCAGTTCTTATATGTACTCCAAATGATTGTTTCAGATGTAGGGCGGATAATCAATTCTTCTTCCAGTTTGGCAGCCGGATCTACGATAACACCCGAACCGTCCTCTGCATTCTTCAGACGATAGTGAGTAACTACAGCACACTCTTTGGCAAATCCTTCTACGTGCTCAGCTTCACGGCTAAGGTAAGATTTCGGGATAAGCAACGGGAAATAGGCATTTACGTGACCGGTTTCCTTAAACATATCGTCCAACTGACGCTGCATTTTCTCCCAAATGGCGTATCCGTAAGGCTTGATAACCATACATCCACGCACAGGTGATTGTTCAGCCAAATCGGCCTTCACCACCAAGTCATTATACCACTGAGAATAATTCTCGCTTCTTTTGGTAAGTTCTTTCAATTCTACTGCCATGCTATATCGTTATTTTTGTTTTTCCTTTTTAAGAGTTTGCAAAATTAGTAAAAAAGCATGGGAAAGTACTAATGATTTAGCAAAAATATAGAGTCGAAAAATATAAAAATAACTTATTGATAACGATAATACCACCAATAGGTATCACCATATTCCCGCCGCATACGGTTTTTCTCTTCCACTGGTGATGAAAATTCCTTCTGACGGTTAAGAAACTCATCCAAACGCCGCACCATCAGCGTGTCTTTAACTTCTCTTCCATATCCAGGATGAGTCCGTTTATAAAGCACCAATGCCTCACGATAATAACGCGGCAATGTATCTTGCTCGAAACAATACATATCAACCGCCGATACAAATTTATCCAATTTCTTATCCAGCAGCAATGCACTCATATAATAATTCAAAGCGGTATGTCTACCTATTTCATCACGACAGATACGGGCCAAAAAGTCTACTGTCTCTTCTGCAACATGTGGTCTTACACCAAGATGAGCATACAAGCTATCGGCATTCAAGCGCAAAGTTTCCTGAGAATGAGGCGCAAACAAAAGCCCTTCCGCACCATAATATTGAGGGTATTCAAACAAATGCTCCCCCATGGTACCTTCCAAAGACATAGCATAGGCTCTAAGCACTGTCAATGTACGGGTTGTTTCCAAAGACTTTGCTCCTATCATCCGTGCAGCTTCATAATGATGATTACGGATAGCCTGCTCCACAGCCAGTTCATGATGAAAATTCACATTCGTATTTCCTATACCTACCGTCATCAGGCATAAAAGTGTCAAAATTGCTAAGTTAGAGTTTATTAAGCCCAATATAGAACCCTCTTGATTCAACCAGGAACGAAACACACGCCGTAAAGTATAGACCACACCTATATATATAAGCAAAAGCAACGGCAGCAGCCAAAACCATTTATCCTCTATGTTTCCTCCGTGGAAAATAGTCCGGTCCACATCCGTCAGCACTCCCAGCAACAGACAAGACGGGAAATAAGAAAGTGTTCGCACAGGGCCTTTTAATCCCATCAATCCATTGATTCCCCAACGGAATACCAATAAAACCACTGTAATGATGATAGCTCCTGCCAACGGAGAATAATGTGTCTTTCCTTGTGACAATGAATAATGCAATGCACCTACGACATCTTTCTGAAGCACAAAAAGATAGACAATACTAAAAATAGAGAAAAGAAGACCGCACGCAACCGTGAGGATGCGGGCGGCTCTTTTATAGGATAAGCTGTTGTTGCTGCTCATAAATTACTCTTTCACTTTTTTCAATACCACAGCCGAACGGGCAGGCAGATACAGTTTCAGCCATTCCTTTTTATCCTTCTTATAAAGAGGGTCGAAATTAGTGAAATGACGTATACTGTCATCAGCCAGACCATTGCCTCCGAAAGCTGTCGCATCCGTATTCAGTACCACATCATACGCCCCGACAGGCACTAGGAAACCATAGTCTGTAAATGACTTGGTAGGATTGAAATTAAATACAAAAATCAAATTCTTACGCCGGTAAGCCAACACTTGGTCACCATCGTTATGCCATACCTCAATCACTGGAGTATCCTGAATATTTTTCACACTTTCAATGAGGTGGACCATAGCTGAATCAAAATCGCCCAAGTAATGGTAACACAGGTTCTTATTATCAAAAAGTCCCCACTGACGACGGGCATATTTATGCGACCATCCGTTACCTTCACGTGGAAAATCAATCCATTCGGGATGCCCGAATTCATTACCCATAAAGTTCAAATATCCTCCATTGATGGTAGAGGCAGTAAGCAAACGAATCATCTTATGCAATGCGATGCCACGATGCACTGTATAATTTTCATCCCCTTTCTGGAAATGCCAATACATATCAGCATCTATCAGACGGAAAATAATAGTCTTATCGCCCACCAATGCCTGGTCATGGCTTTCGGCATACGAAATAGTCTTCTCGTCCTTACGTCTGTTGGTCACTTCCCAGAACATGCTGCTCGGTTTCCAGTCTTCATCAATCTTCTCCTTGATTGTTTTAATCCAATAATCCGGAATATTCATGGCCATACGGTAATCAAACCCATATCCACCATTTTGAATCGGTGCTGCCAACCCGGGCATACCCGAAACTTCTTCCGCAATGGTAATCGCTTTGGAATTTACCTGATGAATCAACTTGTTGGCCAATGTCAAATAACAAATCGCATTATCATCCTGATTCCCGTTAAAGTAATCCCCATAATTACAGAAAGCCTCTCCCAAGCCGTGGCTATAATACAACATAGATGTCACACCGTCAAAACGAAAACCGTCAAAACGGAACTCATCCATCCAATACTTACAATTGGACAGCAAGAAATGAATCACTTCATTCTTACCATAATCAAAGCATAAGGAATCCCATGCCGGATGTTCACGCCGGCCGCCCGGATAGAAGTATTGATTAGGATCACCGGCAAAATTGCCAAGTCCCTCCACTTCATTCTTCACGGCATGAGAGTGAACAATATCCATAATGACGGCAATTCCCATTCTATGCGCCGTATCAATCAATTCCTTCAATTCATCCGGTGTACCGAAACGGGATGACGGAGCGAAAAAGCTGGAAACATGATACCCGAAACTCCCATAATAAGGATGCTCCTGAATAGCCATAATCTGAATACAATTATATCCGGCTTCCGCTATACGCGGCAATATTTTCTCACGGAACTCATTATAAGTGCCTACCCTTTCTTCTTCCTGAGCCATACCGATATGACATTCATAAATCATCAAAGGATCAGTCTTTGCACGGAACACCTTCTTTCTAAACCGGTAAGGATTCTCCGGCTCCCAAACCTGTGCGCTGAATATCTTTGTCTGATCATCCTGTACCACACGGTTAGCCCATGCTGGTATACGTTCTCCTTCACCGCCATTCCAACGGACTTTCAGTTTATACAAATCACCATGCTTTATAGCACCGCTTTGTAATTCCACCTCCCATACGCCAGGAGAGTTCTTTACATGGTACATCCTATAATCGCCATGCTCTTTCCAGTCGTTGAAATCTCCGATAAGATAAATTTCCTTCGCATTCGGAGCCCATTCACGGAACACCCACCCTCTTCTGGTACGATGCAAGCCGAAATATAAATATCCGGTGGCAAAGTCCGACAAAGTTCCTTTGCCTCCGGTCAGTTCCAATTCTTTGTCCAATGCATGCTGATGGCGTCCTTCAATCGCTGCCGAATACGGTTCCAGCCAAGGATCACTTTCTATTATGCCTAATTTAGGAGTGGTATTTTCCATAATATGATTACTTGTTAGTTATTCTCTTTCAAACCAAAACTTTAACGATCACTTTTTTCACGCCGTCAGGAGACACTCCCGGAGCATGAGCATCCTGTGGAAAAAAGATGGCAAACATTCCCGGCTTTACAGGAATATAGCTTTCGGCAAGTCCCGGATAGAACGAGATATCCTTATCTGCATCATAGTCTGCTTCGGGAAGATCTTCACGGGCTGTATAACCCATCACTTCCACCCCTGACAGAGGAATCTGTATATCAATAAACTGATTATGAGTTTCTAATTTTGCTTCTTCTTTAGTTTTAGGCTTGGTCTGAGAAAAGTTTACTACCAGATCATCACCCTGTAATTTTACTTTTCCTAATTCCTGAGCGTTCAAGTCTGTAGCCTTCAGATATTCCATTGCTTTAGCGAACAAAGGATTCAATGAAGCGTACTTTTCTAAGTTTTCTAATCTGTCTACTACCATAATTATTTCATTTTAATGGTTAAAATATTGCTTTTATCATTCAAAGTCGTCTATTGTGAAATTTGTAAAATCAGCAAAACGCTTCAGTTGCTTGAAAACATCCTCTACTTTGTCCAACAGGTCAGGGGCAAGGAAAAACGCATCAGGCACCATATAAGCACAGGTATAATCCTTACATTTTAAATAATCAATATATTCAAAATCTTTCGGAAATCCTTTAGGAGCCGTTTTTAAGTGATTTTCTCCGATAACAGGAAAGTATTGCTTGAACGCAGGATCTTCCACAATTTCTCTGTATTCATCTATGTTGTCATAAATGGACTGGCGGACAGCTTTCAGCACTTTAGATTCCAGACACCAGCTTCCACCAGCAAGCATACAGTTATCATGCTCTATATGAACATAATATCCACAATGTTCTGATTTCTTTCCACGGGCGTTGATATAGCCGCCCAAGTGTATTTTATAAGGAGTCTTATCACTAGAAAAACGCGTGTCACGATAAATTCGGTATGTACAGTCCTTAGCTTGAATACCGACAATACTTTCGTCAAACAACGAAATACGGGCGATGATTGCTGTCAGTAATTCCTCAAACTCTTTTTGAGCTTTCAGATATTCATCCTTATGCTCCTGAAACCACTCCCGATTATTGTTTGTGGCCAGGTTTTTTAAAAATTGAAAGATAACAGATACATCCATGTTACATTATGTTCATGTGTTCACTTGACAAACTTACAAAATATATTTGTAACGAACTAGAAAAAAGCGAAGTATTTATTTTTTTCCCAAGACCTTGAGAAACCCATCATGCAGCTTTCCATTGGTAGCCAACACTTCATGACCGGAATAGAAATCTCCCCCTCCGCTGTAATCTGTCACTTTTCCACCGGCATTCATCAAGATTATCGAACCGGCCGCAATATCCCACGGTCCCAGCAGTCCTTCTATACGGGCTTCAAAGCGACCGGCAGCTACATAGCAAAGTTCTGCCGCAGCTGCTCCTTGCAGGCGCATACCTCCCACATTTCCATACAACTCGTGCACAATATGCTCCGCCAATGGCTTATACTTTTGCGAATCGTATGGAAAGCCTAACGCCACAAACGCTTCGTCCATATCAGAAACATCTGATACATGTATTTCTTTGTTGTTCAGATAAGAAGGCGCTCCTTTATAAGTCCAGTAAAGTTCATCGCGGCATACTTCATACACCACTCCAACCAGCAGTTCTTCTTTACTACGAAGGGCGATACTCACACAATAAGGAGCATTATTATGGATAAAATTGGTGGTTCCGTCCAGCGGGTCTACCAGCCAGCAATAGTTTTCCGTAGTCAGGCTGCCCGAACCTTCTTCGGCAATGAATCCTGCTTCGGGAAGCAATTCCCGAAGTTGAGCCACAATACGGCGTTCCGATTCTTTATCTACATACGATACATAGTCGTGAGCATTTTTCTTCTCTACCTTGCTACGGTCAAAACCGCTACGCTCTTTACGAAGAAAAGCACCCGCCCGGAGTGCTATTTCACGTACTTTCAACGTTATCTTCTCTAAATCCAACATTATATTCTTATTTTTGTTCCGCATCCAGCGTTCCAAACTTATAAACACCTTTACGGATTACATTTCCATTCTTGTCAGTCTCCACAAAAGCGCCGTGTTTCTTCCCTTGTTTGAAAAATCCGTCATAGCGTACTCCGTTCTTATCTTCAAGCACGCCTTTGCCGTCTTCCTTTCCTTTTACGAAATGGCCCTTATATTTGGTTCCGTCAGCCGTGCGCAAAGTGCCTTCACCGTCGGCCATGTTGTTTTTCCATTCACCTTCATAGTCATCGCCGTTCGCCCAGATATAGTGTCCTTTACCGCTGCGCTGGTTATTCACCCACTGCCCTTCATACACAGCACCGTTGGCCCATGTAAAGGTTCCGGTCCCATGCTGCTCGCCGTTCTTGAACTGCCCTACATACTTGTCGCCATTCTTGTGTACATAAATTCCCTGCCCGGTACGTTCACCGTTTACGTAGTCACCTTCGTAACGGTCACCGCTATTAAAGTAATAAATACCTTTACCATGCTGCACGTCATCCTTCCAGTCGCCCACATACTTGTCACCGTTGACATAGTAAAATGTCCCCTTTCCGTCACGTGCGTCATCTTTCCACTCACCTTCATATTTTGACTGGTCGGGCCATACCATAACGCCCTGTCCGTTTTTCTTGTCTTCTTTCCATTCGCCCTCATATTTGGCTCCTGCTTTCCAGGTATAAGTACCCTTTCCGCTACGTTTGTCCTGAAACCAGTTACCTATATAAACATCTCCGTTATAATAATACATAGTGCCTTCACCCTGCTGATAGTCGGCAAACCACATACCTTCATACCGGTTATTATTCATAAAATAATAGGTTCCGCTGCCGTGTTGCTGATCCTGGAACCATTGCCCCACATACTTTTCTCCATCGTGAAACGTATATGTCCCGTTCCCCTCGCGTTTACCTTTTATATATTCCCCTTCGTAGGTATTTCCGTTCTTGTAGATTGTTTTTCCTTTACCGTTTGGTTTTCTACCTTTCAGCTCTCCGGTATATTCGCCCCCGTCTTTAAAAGTATAATTCCCGATTTTTATCTGAGCGGTGGCCAATGTACTGACCGATGCCAAAAGCAATAATATATATACGTATTTCTTCATTGGTTCGTTACTTATAATAGATAAGATTTACGCCAAAGATACGATTTTCTATCTTTGGACATGATAGGTTATTACACTTTTTTACCCGCAATGACCTCTATTAAGTTTTCTTTGCAGAAATACTTTTGAGCCAATATGCGTATTTCTTCTCTGGTGATTCCCCGGATGGCATCCAGCGAACGGATAAAGAAGCGTTCGTCCAGCCCTGCCGTTTCTATATAAATCCAGGCATCAGACAAAGAAAAAGGTCCCTCGTACGACCGGCATAAATCGCCCAGCATATAGTTCTTCACCATTTCCAATTCTTCTTGAGGAACGAGATCATTACACAATTTGTCCATCTCCCGATAAACTTCTGTTATGATAGAATTCACATATTCATTGGCCGCCTCGGTACTGACAGTCAGTATTCCCGTTCCCGGATAGGACACAATGCCTGCGCCGATACCGTATGTATATCCCTTGTCTTCACGGATATTGGACATCAGACGGCTTCCGAAATACCCTCCGAACAAAGTGACCATGACACGTGCCTTCAAAAAGTCCGGATGATGACGGTCCATTACGAAACATCCCATTTTCAAGGAACTTTGAAGTGCATCCTCACGTTCTATAAAGATACGCTTTTCTTTGGTGGTAACCGGAGGAACAAGCGTTGTCTTTGCTTTTTCCGTCACTTCCCCCCATTGTCCACTTCCCAAGTTATCTTCTATACAACGGATAATTTCCGATGTGACCTTTCCCGAAATATATACCGAACAATTACCCGAATGATAATATTTCCGATAAAACGAACGGAGCACCTCCGGGGTAATCCGGTCATAATCCTCCGCTACCGCATAGCGCCCGAAAGGATGCTCCGGACCGAACAAGGCTGTATTCAACTGCTTTCGGGCAATCATTTCCACCCGGGTGCTGTTCACCAGAAATTGCTGTTTGTTCGTATCGGCCACCACGGAAAGTTCCTTTGCCGGAAACGTAGGAGCCTTTATCATCTCGGATATGACGGCCAGCGTGCGGGCAAAATATTTATTCAGAGAGTAAAGTGTTATGAATCCATAGTTCACGGAAGAAGATAACTCCAGCCAGGCTCCGTAATAATCCAATCGCTCCGCAATCTGTGAAGACGTTAAATTTCCAGCTCCCTCACGCAGCATCCTGTTGGCGAACATAGCCTGCAACGGCTGTTCCTGATTCCATTGTCCGCCTCCTATCAGAAGATCAAAACGTACAACATCCTCGGTTCCCGCATGAATGATATTCAGAGGCATCCCATTCTTCATCGTCCTCCTGTCGGGACGGGTTATACTGAATTCGCTTAGTTGGCGGATTGGCGGTGGGGTGGTTCTGTCCAGCATTTACTTCCCCTCCCTCTGTTTTAAAAATGCTTCGGCACGTGCCAGATCCTGAGGCGTATCAATGCCTATTGTCTCCACTTCACTGATTCCCACCTTAATAGTATAACCATTTTCCAACCAACGAAGCTGCTCCAACGATTCAGCCAGCTCCAGCGAAGATTGTGGAAGCGAAGTTATTTCTTTCAGTACATCGGCCCGATAAGCATACAGACCGATATGTTTATAGTAAGTATGCCCTTTCAGCCAGCCTTCCTTCTCCGCGTTACGTTGGAAAGGAATGACGGAACGGCTGAAATACAAAGCATTCATATTCTTATTAACCACCACTTTCGGAGAATTTACATTCTCCAAAGCTTCAAACCCGTCTTCGGGAGTGAAAGGTTTCACCAAAGTCGCAATCTGTGTAGCCGAATCTTCAAAGCAAGCTTTCACAGCTTCAAGCTGTGATCTTTGAATAAAAGGTTCATCACCTTGAATATTTACAACCACATCATATCCTTGTCCTACTTTGGTATACGCTTCATAACAACGGTCTGTGCCACTTTTATGGTGAACGGAGGTCATGACCACTTTTCCGCCAAAAGCTTTTACGGCGGATTCAATGCGTTCATCGTCCGTCGCTACGTATGCTTCATCCAATATACCGGCTACTTGTTCATAGACTCTCTGAATCACAGGCTTGCCTCCCAAGATGGCCAAAGGTTTGGCCGGAAAACGTGTTGAGGCATATCTCGCAGGAATAATTCCAATAAATTTCATGGTACCATTTCTTTTATATATTCATGCAAAAGTAACAAAAACATTTCATACATTTGCACCATTAATGCAATAAATGTTATGGACGAACACCATTGTTTGCTTTGTATGGGCTCTAATACAAACCGTTACGCGCAACTCTCGGTTGCACGGGAAGCATTACGTGCCACATTTCCTGATATTCATTTCGGCGAGATGATGGAAACGGAAGCTGTTGGCAGCGGCTTTCACTCCCCTTTCAGCAATCAACTGGCCAAATTCAGCACAACGCTTTCACCCGATTCTGTTCATGATTTGTTTAAAGAATTGGAACGACGCTGCGGACGGATTCCTGAAGACAAGGCTCAAGGAGTAGTAAAACTGGATATTGACCTACTGGTCTTTGACAATAAGATATTAAAACCGGAAGATATGGAAAGAGAATATATCCGCCGTGGAATGTCTGTGCTTTTTTAGAATTTATACCTTTTATATATTAATGCGAATCAGTAGTTGATTTCTGATTCTTGTTTTAAAAAATTAGATAAATGA